>Ga0316205_10000493_pt1 | contig 71849 bp, 50 predicted proteins | sample 3monthpyrite_MG_FD_204941 | JGI IMG/M metagenome (GOLD analysis project Ga0316205, IMG submission 204941) | Microbial mat bacterial communities from mineral coupon in-situ incubated in ocean water Damariscotta River, Maine, United States -... | ecosystem: Environmental > Aquatic > Marine >...
CTTAACATGCCATTATTGGTGGCAAAAGTAATAAATTGTTCCATAAATGGTGACCTTGGTTGTACCTAGTAAAGGTGAATAATAAAAACCGTGACAGTATACAGATTATAAGTTTTTTTTCCATCACGAAGATTTAGTAACTTGTTCTGAATTATTTCTTGCTTAAATAAACCAAGCCTTATGTGTACAATAGCGACAATATTAACCGTTCAGTAAAGAGTAATCGCATGGCGCAGGAAAATAAACAATCGACAGTGTTAATTATCTTAGATGGTTGGGGGTACCGTGAAGAAAATGATGCCAATGCCATACAAACGGCAAATACGCCGGTATTAGATAAGCTTAAAGTTGACTACCCAAATATGCTAATACAAACCTCAGGCATGGCGGTTGGTTTACCTGAAGGGCAAATGGGCAACTCTGAAGTTGGTCATGTTAATTTAGGCGCTGGCCGTGTGGTTTATCAAGACTTTACGCGCATCACCAAAGCAATTGCAGAAGGTGAATTTTCACAAAACACGGCTTTATGCCAAGGCGTTGATAAAGCTGTAGCTCAAGATAAAGCGGTACACATTTTTGGTTTATTATCTCCCGGTGGTGTTCACAGCCATGAAGACCATATTTTTGCTATGATGGAATTAGCCAAAAAGCGCGGCGCTAAAAAAGTATATTTACACGCCTTTTTAGATGGCAGAGACACGCCACCACGTAGCGCTAAAGCGTCATTAGAAAAAGCACAACAAAAATTTCAACAACTTTTTTCTAACTCTGATGCCAAAGGACAAGTTGCCTCAATTATTGGCCGTTATTACGCCATGGACAGAGATCAACGTTGGGATCGCGTTGAATTAGCTTACGATTTAATGGTTTCAGGCATCAGTGAATACCAATACTCAGATGCAGTATCCGCTCTTGAAGGTGCTTATCAGCGTGATGAAAATGATGAATTTGTCAGCGCCAGTGCTATTTTAGATGAACAAGGCAATGCCATTGAAGTAAGCGATGGCGATGCTTTAATTTTTATGAATTTTAGAGCGGATCGTGCTCGCCAATTTAGCCGTTGTTTTACTGAAAATAACTTTAGCGATTTTGCCCGTAAAAAAGTTCCTGCTATTAGCGATTTTGTTATGTTGACCCAATATGCTGCAGACATTGAGGCAAGTTGTGCTTTCGCGCCTGAACCACTTAATAATGTTATGGGTGAGTGGCTTGCAAAACATAATAAAACCCAGTTGCGCATATCTGAAACTGAAAAATATGCCCACGTAACCTTTTTCTTTAGTGGCGGGCAAGAAAATGAGTTTGACGGGGAACAGCGTATTTTAGTACCTTCGCCCGATGTGACTACTTACGATTTACAACCCGAAATGAACTCAACCTTACTTACCGATAAATTAGTTGCCGCCATTAAAAGTGGCGAGCATGATTTTATTGTTTGTAACTATCCTAACGGCGATATGGTTGGCCATACAGGCGATTTTGACGCTGCGGTGAAAGCCTGTGAAGCAGTAGATGCTTGCATAGGTCGTGTGGTCACGGCTTTAAAAGAAACCGGCGGCGAATGTTTAATTACCGCCGATCACGGCAATGCTGAACAAATGTTAGATGAAAACTCAGGTCAAGCGCACACGGCACATACTTGCGAGCCAGTGCCGCTTATTTATGTGGGTAGAAAGGCAACACCGGCAAGCACAGGTACCTTAAGTGATATTTCACCTACGTTATTGCATTTAATGGGGATGGAGCAACCTGAAGAAATGACCGGTTCAGTCTTGATGCAATTAAGGTGAGGCAATAGGTTGATGCAACGAGATTAATGGGGCAAACTGACTGCCATTAACAATAATAAATGATGTTTTAATGTTTAACGCCTTTTTTTCTCACGCTAGATTATCAAGCTGTTTAGTTCTACTAAGCAGCTTATTATTTATCAATATGAGCATGGCTTTTGAACAGAACAATAACGAAAAAAACAAACAGCAAAATAGCCGCAAACTAAATAGCGTACAGCAGGCTATTGCCAAGCAAGAATCAACGATATTTAAAGCCAATAAAGCGCGAACCGCGTTAGAGCAACAATTAAAAAATGATGATTTAGCTATCGCAAAGGCGGCGAAAGCCATTAATAACACCAAGCAACAGCTAGCAACTACCAAGAAGAAAATATCAAGGTTAAGTAAAGAAAAACAACAACTCAGTGCACAAAAACGCACACAAGAACGCTTACTCGCCAAGCAACTCCGCTCAGCCTACACCACAGGTCAACACGACTATTTAAAACTGCTGTTAAACCAAGAGCAAAGTGAAAAAATTCAACGCACTATTAGTTATTATCAATATTTAAATAAAGCGCGTATTGAAGAAATTGAAAAATTCAAGGCGACCATAGCGCAATTAATGTTAGTAACTACGCAACACCAGGAACAAGTAGCACAATTACAAAAACTTAAAGAAAATCAGCAACAACAACAGTTAGCACTTAAAAATAACAAAACCAACCGTAGTAAAACGCTGGCATCTTTAAGCAAAAAGTTATTATCCGATAAGCAAAAATTAGCCAAATTAAAAAATGAAGAGGCGCATTTAACAGCTGCTTTACAAAAATTAACTGAGCTGATCCGCAAAGAAATTGATTTAACTGGCTTAAGCAAGTTAAAAAGAAAACTTGCATGGCCAGTAAAAGGACGATTATTACGCAGTTTTGGCAGTCGAAAGCAAGGCCATCTAAAGTGGAAGGGGGTGTTACTTGGCGCCCCTATTGGCAGACAAGTGCAAACCATTCACAATGGCACGGTATTATTCTCTGATTGGCTAAAAGGTTATGGTTTATTAACCGTGATTGACCATGGCGACGGCTATATGAGCCTCTATGCCCATAATCAAACCTTATTAAAATCTGTTGGCGATCGCGTCGAAACAGGTGAACCAATTGCGCTTATTGGGCAAAGTGGCGGTCAATACCAAGCAGGTCTTTATTTTGAAATTCGTCATCAAGGTAAAGCGGTCAATCCAAAACTTTGGTGCCGATAATTTACTTTTCAAGCAATTTGGTTCGCACAGTTAAAATGTTACTACAAAAAAACAGTCGCAAATGCTATGCTTTTATCACCCCACTATATTAGAAAACCAATAAAATGATTTCAGCTGTGTCGAAATTTATTCTTCTTATCATTTTCTCTTTTAGCTTAATTTTTTCAAGTAAACTGGTGCAAGCACAACCTGCCCGCATTGCCATTGTTATTGATGATATTGGTTACCGGCATACTGACAAGAATGCCTTATTACTGCCGGGTGCCGTAACCTACTCTATTTTACCCCACACTCCTTTTGGTAAAAGAATAGCGATGCAAGCCAATGCTAGACATAAAGATGTAATGTTGCATATTCCCATGGAAGCTGAAAATGGCAAAAAGCTTGGCCCGGGAGCACTCACCAGTGCTATGGATCAAAAAGAAATCCTAGCAAGCTTAACGGCCTCTTTAGCCGAAGTACCTTTTGCTATAGGCATTAATAACCATATGGGCAGCCATTTAACGCAGTTAAATGACTCTATGACTTGGACAATGAATTTTTTAAAACAGCATCATTTACTTTTTTTAGATAGTAGAACAACGCGGAATTCAAAAGCAGGAAATATTGCTAAAACAATTGGCGTACCTGTACATAGCCGTCATGTTTTTCTTGATAATAAATTAACGGATGAGTACATTACCAAACAGTTTAAGTCACTAATTAGGCGTGCAAAATCTCAAAAAATGGCCATTGCTATCGCTCATCCACACCCTGAAACGATTCAGGCGTTAACACACCTCATTCCTACACTGGCAAAAAATAATATTGAGCTAGTGCCGCTTTCTGATTTATACGAAACACCTGAAAACCACCAATCACAAATAGTGAAGAGTGAATAGCTAATAGGAAGTAGAGAACAAGAAAAGTACCGGGTCACGAAAAGCAAAGGCAAAATAAGTAGTGTTTTCGAAACTCGTAATCTCTCTTGCTCGTAACTTCTTTTTATAGCTTAATATCATTTTCTCTTAATATTTGATGTAAATATTTAACCGGTATCGCATAAGTAATACCACTGGGATTACTAATAACGGCTTCTTTAGTGCTTTGCACAAACACTTTGTTGATAATACCCAAGACCTCACCGGTTTTTCTATCATACATAGCACTACCACTATTGCCGGGATAGGCGGTAGCGTCTAATTGATAAACTAAATAGGGATTACGCATCCGTTTAAGCATTTTCAAGCTGATTTGGCCTGCAGTTTGCGGCGGTACCACAGTAGGCGTAGTGCTAGCAATAATGCCGCGGTGAGTTACCGGATATAAACCTAAAACACTACCTATAGGAAAACCGGTAAAAGCAATATAACTGCCATCACCATGAAAACGGTCATCAGCTAGCGACATTGCTGGTAAAGCCGAACCAGAGAGCTTCAGTATCGCTAAATCATATAATTCAGACGTGACTACAATTTCAGCCTGCCGCACTTTCGCTTCTTTTCCTGAGCCAATAAACACCGCCATTTTTTGTAATAAGCTTTCATCTAACTCGGTTGGCAATACATGAGCATTAGTGACTACATAGTGACCATCACCAATAACAAAACCTGTGCCTTGTAAAATATTTTGCGGACGACTTGTTGGTGTATGGATGCCAATACCAACAACAGAAGGCTTAATTTTCGCAACCACATCAACAAATTCTGCTTGAGCATTGTTTGAATATACTAAAAAACAGAAAAAAGTAATTACTATAAACTTTTTATACATGGCAACCTTCTACTTAAAATAATTTAATTACCTGTACTTTACGCAATTTTTCAAATATCAGCCATACTAAAATGATGACTTAAGGAATCTACATGACTGATAAAATTGTTCCAATTCTTGCTGGTGGTGGCACGCGTTTGCCAGCACACCTTGGCGTGTTAAGTGCATTGACTGAATTGAATATTAAGTTTGAGCATATTGTTGGTGTATCTGGCGGCAGTATAATTTCGAGCTTTTTCGCCTCAGGGTTATCAATAGCTGACATTAAAGAAATAGCATTGGAAACTAACTATAGTCAATTTAGAGGCTTTTCATTATTCAAATTAATTCGCAATGGCGGTTTAAGCTCAGGTGACATTTTCGAAAAGTGGGTAGATAAACATTTGCAGGGAAAAACCTTTTCTCAACTTGATAAACAATTACATGTTGTTGCCACTGATGTGAGAAGTGGTAAGCCTGTTATTTTTAATAGCAAGAACACACCTGACATGAAAGTTTCTAAAGCAGTACGATTTTCCATGTCTATTCCGCTAGTTTTTAGTTTTAAGCCTTTCGGCAATCACCTCATGGTTGACGGTAGTATATTGTCAGAAGATGCATTGCATAGGAATTGGGCGAACGATGGCACACCTGTGCTCTGTTTTAGACTCAGAGGTGAGCATGAGTATGATGAATTAAAAACTAACAGTTGTTTTCCTATTTTTAATTACATAACCTTGCTCATTAGAACGTTCATGACCACCATTTCGCGGGAATATATTAATGAAGCGTTTTGGCATAATACTATAGTAATTAATACTGGAAATTCTTCTGCTGTTGATTTTAATATGACCTCAGAACAAAAATTACAGTTATTTGAAACCGGTTATGAAACGGCCAAAGAAATAGTACCAATTAAAACAAAATCTGCACCAATAAACGAACCTTTGTTCAAAGCCAGAGAAAATATGACAAATTAAGCTATAATCTATTCTAAACTATGTTAATTTATAGGCCTTATTTATATTAACTATATGTTTTAGCTAGTATCAACATGATAATTTGGAAATCTAATGAACTGGAATAAACGCCTGCTAAACACCCCCATTATAGGTGATATCACAAAAAAGATTGCCTCCATGAAAGTGAGTCATGACGCCTATAATATTGCAGAGCACTTTACCCAATTTTTGGAGCCACAAGTCGCTGTTAACGATGAATTAAAAGAAGAAGCATTTAAAATACGCCACAATGTTTATTGTGAAGAGCTTGCCTTTGAAGAGATAAAAGAAGAAGGGCAAGAAAAAGATGAATTTGATGAGCAGTCTATTTTTTCTTTAATTAAACACAAGCCATCAAGTACTTATACCAGTTGTGTTCGCGTGGTAAGAATACAAAAAGAAGGTCAAGTTTTACCTATTGAAAAGTTTTGCCTCGACTCAATAACTAATGAGGAATTACACCCTGAGCGTTTCAATCGTAGTGAAATTGCTGAAATATCTCGGCTTGCCGTAAAGGCAGACTTTAGACGTCGTAAATCAGATCAATTCAAAGGTTCGGGCACAGGTGTTATTCAAGAGGCCAGTTACTCTGAAGTGGAATTACGCTGTTTTCCTTTTATTGCTATCGGGTTATATATGGCAGCAGCAACTATGGCAATTGACACAGGTATAAGGCATGTCTATGTGATGATGGAGCCAAGGCTCGCTCGTAGTATGAATTTTGTCGGTATAAAATTTCAACCTCTTGGGGCACCTATTGAATACCACGGTTTAAGAGCGCCCTATTATATTAATCCTGAAATATTTCTTTCGAATTTATCACCCGGATTTAAGAATTTATATAAAGCAATAGAACATGATATTTGTGATCAAATCGATAGTTTAAAGTTGATCTAAAAAGAAAAGTTACGAACTAGAGAAGTAGCGAAAATAACGCTCAACCCTTTATAGCTTCGTAACTCAATACTAAAAACCTAATCGTTTGTTATTTCAGCAACTGCTGCTTTTTCTCTTTTTGTGCAACTGTTACTGCAACCGTATTATTAAGAATTTCTTTCGCTTCTTTGTCTTTTTTATTCGCTAATAAAGTTTCTGTATAGTTAAGAGCAATATCAATATTTTTTCCTTTTGATAACTCATAAGCTTCTTTAGCTTTCGCTAAGGCTTTAGTTTTTTTATCAGATTTCAATAAAACTTGTGCATAAGTATCAACAACGTTAGGAATTTTTCCATTTAATTCATACGCTTGCTTCGAGTATTTTAGTGCTTGCACATACTTAGCATTCTCCATATAAAGCCAAGACAAGTTGTTTAATGCAACAATATTATTAGGTACCACTTTAATCAAGCGTTCATATTCAATAATAGCCTTATCCTGATGTTCAGCTAAATACATATTCGCTAAGCTCAAACTCACTCTAGGGTTAATTTTATTATTTACTTCTTCTCGTTGTGAATACTGTTCAAGTAGTTTAATTGCTTCCGATTTTTGATTATTACCTTCTAAAGCAAAAGCTAAATAGGTTGCATTATTACTACTAGGTTTTGCTTGATACTGTTTTTCTAATTTAGGAATCGCTTGTGAAAATTTTCTTTCTAGCAATAATACTCGGCCTTCAACGCCAGCAAGTAAACTCTCATTAACTTCAAACTTGTTCAGTAGCCCTAATTGCTCCTTAGCCTCAACTACACGACGACTGTCTAATAAAACCTGCATTTTTACTAGATGGATCATCAAATTATTGGGATGTTTTTTAACCGCTTGCGCTAAAAGGCTTAACGCTCTGTCAGGTGAATTTTTACTGGTCCAATAATTAACCAACAAAAACACTGGTTCAATATGATAAGGGTTGGTTTTATGCCATTGATCTAAAATAGAATAAATATCTTTACCGTCGGGCTGCTTAGCATTAGCCGCAAGTGCTAATTGCCAGTAACGTTTAGGTGTTTTAACACTTAATTTGTAGTTATTTAATACCGTACTTGCTTGCTTAAATTGCTCTAAATGCACCAGTGCTTCAGCTAATAGTATGCCGTACTTAATATCACCAGCATTACTTTGTTGAGCTTTTTTGATTACTTTCAAGCCCTCATCACCTTTATGAAATTCAAAATACTGACGCAGCACTTCGATATTACTTGGGTGAGCACTGAGCGCTTGTTCAGTTAACAGTTTTGCTTGCTCAGTATTTTTTTGATAACTCGCTAACTTTACCATTTCAGTTAACGCATAAACATTATCAGGCTCCAGTTGTAAACTTTTCTCTAATGCCGTTTTACCTTCTTTTAGTTTCTTGTTTTTAAAAAAGATCCTTGCTTGAAGGTTATATCCGCCCGCTTTATTTGGGTATTGTTTTAACCATTTATCCGCTATTTTCGTCGCCCTAGATAAGTCACCCGATTCTATTGATGCAAAAGCAAGTGCAAGCTCTGCAGACACTAATTCAGGATTTTGCTGTAATGCTAGTTCTAAATTCTCGATGCCTGAAGGATCGTTCATCATTAATTTCAACACACCTGCCCTTGCCGTTTCTTCAGCAGTCATATCAGCTGTATTAGTAGTATAACCCGCCATTTCTTTGGCTTTTTCATAAGCGCCAACCTCCAACAACCCATAACTTAAGGTTGCTAAAAATTGAGCATTTTCTTTATTTGTTGAATCGTAACCACTTAATGTTTCGCTTATATCATCAATTAAACCTAACTGTAATTGACTCACAGCCAGCATTCTTCTAGCAGGATGATCAGTTGCTAAGTACGGCATTAAATCCTTTAAATAATCATTACTTTGATCATACTTTTGCAAATAAAAAGCACTTGCCCCTGCCACTAATTTCAAGCTAAAGGAGTTAAAACCAGAACTTAACGACTGGCTTGCAAGGCGGTTTGCTGTTTTATAATCTTTATTTTCAAAGCGAGCCATTGCCTTGATATACAATAAAAAAGGCTGTGATGGCACTTTAGCTAATATTTCATCAGCAATTTTTTCAGCTTCTTTATATTGGCCATTTTTCATCAAAGTATCGGCAATAAACAGCCTAACTTTACCTGAGCTAGGTTGTAAAACACGATATTGTTTATAGCTATCAATGGCTAATGGATAGTTTTTTTCTACAGTCGCTATTTGCCCTTGCAACATCAATGCATCGGCATTATTTGGAGTTGCTGTTAAAACACGTTTAACTAAAGCGCTTGCACGAGCCATTTTTTGTTGTGAAAATTCTATATAAGCGTTCGCCAACACACTGTAACCATCTGTATCAGAAACCGAAAGTGCGGCATCAACAACTGATTTTGCCAGTTTAGTATCTCCTGCTCGCAGCGCTGCAATAGTTTTATAGGCCAAGTATTGAGTATTTACTACTGATAATGATTTTTCTTGTGAGGTAAGTGCTAAGATATCTTCATCTGCTTCGGTCAACATATAGGCTCGTGTTAATAAAGGCAGTACTTTATTAACATCATATTTTAACTTATTGGCACGTTCTAATTCCTTTGCCGCATTTTCTGCATCGCCATCTTGTAAATAAAGTCGCCCTAATAAAAACCGTGCTTGAGCGTTTTTAGCATCAATTTTAAGGGCATTTTTTAATGAAATAACTGCCGCGCTATTTTGTTTTTCAATAATCAAGCTTTCCGCTTGAGCTATATAGGTTTGTGCTGATTCATTGTCGCTACAAGCTGATATAACCAGTGCAGCACTTGCGCATATAATTGGTTTCATTAATGCTGATTTGAAAAAATTCATTTAACTTTCCTGTTTTGAAAAATACATTTACTTACTATTGACTAATCACAATTTAGATCACTGTAACAACAACGCTAGCAACTCTTGAGTTTTTTCTGTCATTAAAGTTTCATCACCTTTTGACTCAACATTTAACCGCACTACAGGCTCGGTATTACTACTACGCAAATTAAAACGCCAAGCATCAAATTCCATACTGATACCATCAGTTTTATCAATAATTTGAGCATCATTTTTATAATAATCAGACACACGGCTAATAGCGGCTTGTGGGTCTGCTATTTTGTTATTAATTTCGCCCGATGAAGGATAAGCTTCAATACGAGCTTTAACTAAACTCGAAAGTGGCTGTTGGCGCAAACATACTAGTTCAGCAATCAATAACCATGGGATCATACCGCTATCACAGTAGAAGAAATCACGAAAATAATGATGAGCACTCATTTCACCGCCATATACCGCATCTTCACTGCGCATGCGTTCTTTGATAAAAGCATGACCGGTTTTACTTTGAATAGATTCTCCACCAGCCAGCTCTACAATATCAATAGTGTTCCACGTTAGCCGAGGATCATGAATTATTTTGCTACCAGGGTTTTTCGTTAAAAAGTTTTCAGCAAGCAAACCAACAATATAATACCCCTCAATAAATTCACCTTGTTCATCAAATAAGAAACAACGATCAAAATCACCATCCCATGCTATACCCATATCAGCATTATGCTCAATTACAGCTTCTCGGGTTGCCGCTCTGTTTTCCACCAATAATGGGTTGGGAATACCGTTAGGAAAGCTGCCGTCAGGAGTATGATGTACTTTAATAAACTCAACAGGCACATTAAGTTGTTTAAAGGTTTGCTCAATGACATCAAGCGCTGGACCTGCAGTACCATTACCTGCATTCACTACTAATTTTAATAGCTTACCTAATGGAGAACCAAGTACGGAAAGGTTGTTAATATCAATATAAGTAAGTAAGTGCTCTGTATAAGCTTGACTAATATCCTGCGCTGATAATGTACCTTTGTGAGCGACATCAGCAAACTGATTATGCTCAGCTAAGGCTTTAATATCGAGCAAGCCAGTATCACCACTAATAGGTTTTGAGTTTTCACGTACTAGCTTCATACCATTGTAATCTATAGGGTTATGACTAGCGGTAACCATTATGCCGCCATCACAATTTAAATGGCTAGTAGCAAAGTAAATGTGCTCGGTGCCACACAAACCTAAATCAATGACATTAGTACCACCAGCCATCAGCCCATTAGCAAGTGCTACCTTCAATTCTTCACTCGTTAAACGAATATCGCCACCCACCACCACTTGTTTGGCTTTGGTATGTTGAGCAAAAGCTCGACCTATGCGATAAGCTATATCAGTGTTTAACTCTTCACCAAGTTTTCCGCGAATGTCGTAGGCTTTAAAACATGTTAACTCAGTCATCATTTCGCTCGACCATATCTATCTTCAAAACGAACTATATCGTCTTCACCTAAATAACTCCCCGATTGCACTTCAATCATTTCTAGCGGTAATTTACCCGGATTTTCTAATGCATGAACCACCCCAATGGGGATGTAGGTAGATTGGTTTTCACTTAACAAGGTTGTTTCACCATCTAAGGTTACTTTGGCAGTACCTGAAACAATTATCCAATGCTCAGCTCTGTGATGGTGCATTTGTACTGATAACTTAGCACCCGGATTCACCGTAATGCGTTTTACTTGAAAACGTTCACCGGTATCAACACTGTCATATCTCCCCCATGGACGATAAACCTCACGATGCAGACTCGCTTCAGAACGCTTTTGCGCTTTTAGCTCATTAACAATTTCTTTAACATTTTGTACTTTATCTTTGTTGGCAATAAGTACAGCATCTGGCGTGTCGATGACAACAAGATTGTCAACACCTAAGGTGGCAATTAATTTATTTTGACTATGTAAATAGCTATTATGGGTGTCGTGTGCAATAACATCGCCCTTAACTACATTCTGTTGGGCATCTTTTTGGCAAACATCCCAAAGTGCAGAATAAGAGCCGACATCACTCCAGCCAGCATCAAGAGGCACTAAGACAGCATCAGCCGTTTTTTCCATGACCGCATAGTCAATTGATTCATCGGGACATTGCAAAAAAGCATCTTTATCAGGACGCGTAAAATCTAAGTCTTGCTCTACGTTTTTCATCGCATCTTGGCAAGATAGCAAAATATCAGGCCGAAATTTTTCTAACTCTTCAAGGTAACGACTTGCTTTAAACAAGAACATGCCGCTATTCCATAAATAGTCACCAGAATCTAAATAACCCTGAGCAGTTTCTTCATTAGGTTTTTCAACAAACTGAGCCACCTGAAAAGTACCATCACCTTTTTCTATACTCTGCTTAATATAGCCGTACCCCGTTTCAGCGTGAGTAGGCACTATGCCAAAAGTGACTAAATTACCTTGCTGAGCAGCAAGTGTTGCTGTCTCTACAGCTTGATGAAATTTTTGTTGGTCTTTAATAACATGATCTGCCGCCAGCACTAATAGTAATGCCTCTTTATTTTCAGAAAGAGCATTAATAGCGGCAAGCGCTACTGCAGGTGCTGTATTTCGGCCTTGTGGTTCAAGCAAAATAGTTGCTTGTTGACATTGCGACTGCTTAACTTGCTCAGCCACTAAAAATCGATGATCTTCATTGCAAATAAACACAGGTGCTCGATGCTGAGAGGGCAATCGCGCCAAGGTATCTTGCAACATGCTGCTATTATTGACCAGAGGTAAAAATTGCTTAGGAAATTGTGCTCGAGATAGTGGCCAAAGACGAGTGCCACTTCCGCCACACATAATAATAGGTGATATAGGTAAACTAACTGTGCTGCTTTGCTTCATCATCATTCCGTAGCAAAAGTATCTAAATAGTAATAATAAAGCATTAGGCTTACTTTTAAAATGAAATTAAAACAAACAGCTCCTACTTAAAATATTGATTAAGGTGTATATTTATAACTTCACCTAGAAATTAGCATGTTAATTTTATTGTTGTTTGCATGACAAGAAACTACAAGGGACCTAAAATGTTTAATTACGAAAAAGCGTTTTCAAGAAATATTGGCTGGGTTACTGAGGAAGAACAGCAAATTCTTCGAGGGAAAAAAGTTGCTATAGCAGGGGCTGGTGGTGTTGGTGGTGTACACTTACTGACGTTAGCAAGATTAGGTGTCGAAAATTTTTACATCTCAGATTTTGATGATTTTGAAGTACATAATTTCAATCGTCAATCCGGTGCCTTTATGTCAACACTGGGAGAGCAGAAAGTTGATGTTATGGAACGAATGGCTCGTGATATTAACCCTGAAGCAAAAATAAAATCGTTTCCTGAAGGAATTTTTGAACATAATGTTGATGAATTTCTTGAAGGAGTAGATTTATATGTAGATGCCTTAGATTTTTTTGCACTAAAGGCAAGAAAAACCGTTTTTAAGAAATGTTACGAAAAAAACATCCCCGTGATCACTGCTGCACCACTGGGCATGGGCGCAGCTTTCTTATGTTTTATGCCAGGGAAAATGACTTATGAAGAATATTTTCGCTTTGAAGATAAGAAAACAGAAGAAGAGCAACTCATCCAATTTTTAATAGGCTTATCTCCCGCCATGTTACAACGCCCTTATCTTGTTGATGAAAGTCGAGTAAGCTTTAAAGAAAAGCGGGGGCCGTCCACTCCTATGGCGGTTAACCTATGTGCTGGTATTGCCGAAACTTATGCCCTGAAAATACTACTTGGGCGCGGTGAAGTAATTTCTGCTCCTTATGGGCTGCACTTTGATGCTTATAGAAACAAGTACAAAAAAACATGGCGACCATTTGGAAATGCCGGCTTGATACCAAGAATCATGTTTCGTATTGCTAAACGTGTCGTCTCTAAGTAAACTAACCTGCAATAGAATAACAATTAAGCAGCTGGTTTTGCTGTCTCGAGTATAGAAGGATTTATTTTGAAAAACTTATTAAACGTAGCTTTACTTGCATCATCCAGCTTTATACTTTTTTCTTGTTCACCAGTCAAAGATAACGCAGAATTATTAGTTCAAGCGCAGCACGAAATACAATCAGGTAACACTCCTGAAGCAGCCATAAATTTAAAAAATATCATAAAAGCAGATCCTGAACATGCTTATGCTCGGTATTTACTAGGAAAAATTTATTTAAATGCTGATAATTATCAAAGCGCTCAAAAAGAGTTAGTAAAATCGTTAGCATTAGACCCAACCAACCAACAAGCAATACTGTTATTGGCTAAGACGTATTTATCTTTAAGTCAATACTCGTTAATTACTGAACTCTTAGAGGGCGTAGAGTTCGCTAACATAAATGATCAAGTTTATGCGCTTTTATTATCTGGCCAAGCCTACTTAAATACTGGGAATAAAGCATTAGCAATAGAAAAAATAACTGAAGCCAATGATTTAAGTAGTGATTCTCAATACAGCATGCTAGGTAAAGCGCTTATTGCAGCTTATGATAATAGTTCAGATGAGGCATTATCATTACTAGACAATATAATCGCACAGGACAGCAGCTTTGTAGATGCATGGTTACTAAAAGGTAGTATTCATAGTAATCTTCACCAATACAAAGAGGCTGCTGAAGCATATTTAGCTTATAATAAACAAAAACCTCAAAATTTCGGTATTAAAACATTAATTGCTCATAACTATATAAAAGCAGGGGAATTCGAACTCGCTAAGCCTCAAATAGAACAATTACTGAAAATTAATGAAAATCACCCAACAATTAATGTGCTAGCTGCACAGATTAAATACGTAGACAAAGATTATCAAGGAGCAAAAGAATTAGCTGATAAAGTAATTAATGCTACAAATAACGGTTTGGCGCAAATGATTGCAGGCTTAAGCGATTTTTATTTAGGTAATTTTGAACAGTCCTATTATCAATTAAATGCTATTGCTGGGCGCTTACCACAAGAACATCAAATCAACAAAATATTAGCTTTATTGCAAGTTAAGCTTGGGTATAACAATGAGCTAACAAAGAACCTGGCTCAAGCTTCAAAATTCGGCTCAAATGATGCTGAGCTTTACGCAAACCTAGCAATGGAATTCGAAAACCAAGGAAACAAAGATTCAGCTTTAGCTATGTTCAGTAAAGCAAACAAGCTTGCCCCTGACAATGCAAAAATAAAAGCTCAACTTGGCATATTAAAATTAAGAAACAATGATCAAACTGGTGTTCAAGAGCTTGAGCGAGCGATAAGAATTGATCCTGAATTTCAACCAGCAAACATTGCTTTAGCAATGAATTACCTTAAAAATAATGAAATTCAAAAAGCAATTGATTTAGCTGACAACTGGTTGACGCAATCTCCTAACAATATTTCTGCACTGATTTTAAGAGGCAATATAGCAATAAAATCTGATACGCCAAATGATGCTGTAGTTTTTTTCAAAAAAGCACTAGAGGCTTCACCAGAAAATGTAACCGCATTATTTAATTTAGCGGTATTATTTTCAAATAAAGGTGACTTCAGTCAATCTGACCATTACCTTGATGAATTGTTCCGCGCCGATCTTGAATACCCATATGCGTATCGTTTAGCAATCAGTAATGCTTTATCTTTAGATAAAGAAGAAGAACTTGAACAGAAAATTTTTTCATTCATAAAAAGCTCTCCCACAGCTGTTTGGCCAAGAATTATTATGGCAAGAAGACTAACTATCAAAAAACAATATAAGAGTGCTTTTGATATATTGAATGAATTAACAAACTATGCAGAATTACCTTATGCATACTTTCAAACTATGGTACTCGCGCTAACAAAAGAAAATGACACTAAAAAAATAGCTGTAATATTTGAAAAATGGTTTCAACAACAACCTAATAACAAAACTGCTTACCTTGATTACATTAATATTCTTGACCAACAGAAGAATTATAACCAAGCATTATTAATCACTAACCTAGCATTACAACAAAAGTCACTTGAAAATAACCTACAGTTAAGAGCACTAGAAGCCTATTATTTATTAGCGACAATGCAAATAGAACGCGCTCATAAAAAAATCACCCTTTTAGCTAACCAAAACCCAGAGCATGCATTTATTTTAAGATTACAAGGGCAGTTAGCTTTAGCCAAACAAAATTATACTGATGCAGTTAAATACTTATCTAAATCTCTTAAATCAAACCAAAATATTGATACAAAAAGATATTTAGTGAACGCATTAATCTTGAGTAGTCAGCCTGACAGTGCTGTTGCTCTTATTAATGAACAGCTGACTAAAACACCGAATAATGAGGCTTTTTTAAAGTTACTAGCCGAAATAAATATAGAAAAAGATCCTGATTCTGCGCTTAAGTATTACAAAAATTTAATTAAAAGTAGAGCCAATGATTATGGGGCTTTAAACAACCTAGCTTGGATATATATGCAAAAAGGTGATTTAGACAAAGCGCTGCAATACTCTTCAAAAGCAAAAGATATTGCACCAAAACACCCCCAAATTCTAGATACTTATGGAAAAATACTCACTAAGCAAAATAAATTAGATGACGCTATTAGTACGTTGAGTGCCGCTTACAAACTTCACCCGAAGAATACACAAATAATGCTTAGCCTAAAAGAAGCATACCTTGCTAATAATAATATTGAGCAGGCAAAGAGAATTACGGAACAAATAGAACAACAGCAATTATAATATTTTCCAATAACTTTTATTTTTAGGTACATACGTGCAAAGTATTAAAAAATACATGCCATTAGCCTTTTTGTTTTTGATTTATATGGCTGTTTTTATTACCCAGCCCGCTATTATTCAAAATATTTGGCACTACAGCTTTGATGATGGTACTTATTCACACGCTTTTCTTATCCCTATAATTATTGTTTACTTATATGGTGCTCTTTTTAAAGAACACCAATTGATTATCAATGAAAAAATAAACTACTTAATACTATTAATAACACTAATTTTAGCTTTTTTTCTCACCCTTGCTAGCTTAATTCAAATTCCTATTGGATTTCGACTGGCTTTACCGCTTTTTATTACAGCGTTAATTGCGACTGTGTTCAAACCTACTTTTAAAGTACTATTTCCTAGTTTATTTTTAGTGTTTTTATTACCCATTTGGGGTGTGCTTACTCTTTTTCTCCAAAAACTTTCAACTGTTACCGTCTCTTATATTATGGGGTTAAGTGGTATCCCTATTTACGTTGAAGGTAATTTAATTTCTATTCCTGCAGGAGTATTTGAAATTGCTGATGGTTGCAGTGGTTTAAGGTATTTAATTGTTTCTCTTGCTATAAGTTCTTTATTCGTTTTTTTAAATATTCGAAAAAAATCATATGCTTTAACATTTATCTTTATTGCTATTTTAGGTGCACTAATTACCAATTGGATTCGAATAACCGCTTTAATAGTTATTGGACATCTAACTAATATGGAAAGTGAATTAATGCAAGACCACAATAGCTTTGGTTGGTACTTATATGTTCCCTTTATGATTAGTTTATTCTATTTTGGGCAAAAATTTGTCGATGAAAGTGTTGGAATGAAAGCACATATTCCTCAAAAAGATCGAACATCATGGAGTAGTTCGTTATCTATATCGCTAGTAGTCATACTGCTATTTTCCCAAGGAAGTCGCACGCTATTAATTGACCAAAAGAATGAACAGTCAAAATTGTGTGAACAGCCCCCTACAAATGTCCCTTTACCTACCATGTATAACTATACCTCTCTCTGTGTTACTGAGGAAACGGATTACCTTGAGATAAATTACCTTTATGATGGCGCTTCTATAGAGGGTTCTTTACATTTTTATATGAACTCTTTTACACCTGAAAACTGGAAGATAGAACATAGCGATGAAGTAGCGGGGTGGAATAGCTTAACAATGTCTAAAAACAGCCTTAAATATAAAGTCGAATATCGATTTAGAGTTGGAGCTCAAAATCTCACTCGAAAAAGTGAATTAAAGAAAGTGAGACTTTCCGAAGTCTTAAGAGGCAACTACAGCTCTTCGTTAATTTGGAGAATCAATAAAATATAACACTTTTAAACTACCTAATAGATGTCAGCTTTTTTTACATCATATTTATCAGCACAGTTCCAAAAGATCGTAACCAGCTAAAAATAAACAATAAAATAATATTGGCACAAGGTCTGCATTGAAAGGTTCACATATACGAATTTTACACAATGCAAGGAAAATGCAAATGAAACTTAAACTAAAAATCTGCGCAGCAGTATTAGCAACAACAATGGTAAGCAACGTAAACGCTGGTGTTGTAACTGAGTGGTCATACAGTAACCAAGCAGGTTTTGCTGCATGGACTGGCGAATCAACTCCAACTTATGCAACTGATGAAGTATCAGCCTCTGGCAACTCAGCAACAGGTGGCAATGACCCACTAGCAAATAACGCTGGGAACATTCTAGATACCAACCTTGATGGTGTTGTAGATGCAAATGACCTTGCACTTAATACAAGCTTAACTTGGGGCGTACCTGCAAATGTTAGCTCTGATCCACGTAGTAGCTTAGATATTACAAGCCCAGTAAATGGTGCAATGTCTACAAACGATTGGAACTGGTCTAACGGTACTGATATTGTTCATGAAAACTGGGTAATTGTTGGTGATTCATTAGAAACAGCAACTGTTTTTGATGGTTTATCATTAATGCCTACTGCATGGGATGCTTTCGGAGATAACCCAGCTGATTTATTAGCAAGTGCTCCTTATTTTGCTCCACAATTACAGTTCGGCATTAACTTTTTCGAAACACCAAATGGTGCAGATCAAAATGGTTTTTGTCCTGATGGCAACTTACATGGCCAAGGTGACAACATAAATGGTTGTGGTGATATTTTTGAAATTACCGGTTTAGAGTTATTACCTTTAGTTCCTGTAGTTGGACCTGATTTCTTAGAATTTACAGTACCATTTGTATTAACCGATGCTCTTGGTGTTCCAGTTCCTGGTTGGGGCGACACCACTTACTTAGTAACTACTCGTCTTTCTGGTTTAACAACATTAGATAATGGTTATCAATGCTCTAACAATCAACCTACTTGTTTCGGTTTTGTTACAGTAGAGAAAAGTCAAAACGTATTGTCTGCACAGTTCAAAGTAAGAACTGTTCCAGAGCCTTCAACTTTAGCAATCTTCGGCTTAGGTATCATTGGCTTTGGTTTATCACGTCGTAAAAAAGCGTAATATATAACTTGAATGTAAAAAAACCGACATTAGTCGGTTTTTTTTTACAAAAAATTAGTCACTTAAGTTATTTTTTCATATGATAAATAATATTATAACTTCTTCACTTTATACCTTAAAAAATGATTATTGCCTTTTTCAGTTCCTTGTTTTTTCTCCTTTATACTTTTATAGGCTATCCATTACTTTTACAAATGGTTAGAAAAGAACAGCTCGCTCCTTCGCTTCAAAGTAACCTATTACCAGATCTTACTGTGGTAATTTGTATTTATAATAGTGCTAATTTACTTTCACAAAGAATAGAAAACATATTGTCGAGTGATTATCCAAAAGAGAAACTTAATATTTTAATAATCTCTGATGGCTCAACAGATAATCCAGAAAAAGTAATAAATGCTATAAGTAATCCAATGATTGAGTTATTTAGCTACAGTCAAAACAAAGGTAAATCTTATGCTTTAGCTTATGCCAAAACAAAAATAACAACACCTTTTGTCGCTTTCACAGATATTAGACAATCATTTGATAAAATCGCATTAAAAGTATTGGCATCAAGCCTAATCACTGAGAATATTGGCGCTGTTAGCGGTAATTTAAAAATAATTTCATCACAGGGCAATGAAGAGGCAGGACTTTATTGGCGTTATGAGAAGGCTATTCGTAAAAAAGAAAGTGACCTAAAATCTCTGCTTGGTGTTACTGGTGCTATTTATATGGCAAAAACAGAACTTTTGCCAAATGTGCCGGAAGATTCTTTATTAGATGATATGTATATTCCTCTTTCCATCGTTAAACAAGGATATTTAGTCAAGTTCTGTGAGCAAGCAGTTGCCTATGATAGTGAGTCTAACTCATTAGAAGAGGAGTTTTCGAGAAAAGTAAGAACGCTCGCAGGAAATTATCAATTAATGAGGCAATTGCCTTGGTTATTATCAATTCGCCAAAATCCACTGTTCATCCAATTTGTCTCTCATAAAGTTGCAAGGTTGGTAATGCCTTTTTCCTTAATAGTGTTATTGGTTTCTAGCTTCTTTTTACCTTTGCCAGAAAGGGCTTGGCTAATAGCTTTACAGCTATCATTTTACGGTTATGCTTTATTTGGCTATATTGCCCCTCAATTATCGACAAAGTTACCCTTAATAAGTACCTGTATCAGCTTTTGCAGTTTAAACTTAGCGGCTTTAGTTGCTGCTTGGAAGTACTTTACCACCAAAGATATAACTAGTTTATGGAAAAAACACTAGAATTAATCAATAAAATTAGCATATTGCTCTAAATATTTAACAGCTAAAATCTCTGCTCCGCGCTCATTTAAGTGATCATCATCACGATATAACGGTGTGTTTTTCAACATCATAGAGCACTCATTATTAATACAATACAATTCACTAGGTTTAATGATAAGAACTTGTGAGAAGCGTTTTTGAATCTGGCTAAATGCGGTACTGATAAAAGGGTTGTCAGTTAACGAAATACTGCAATCAAGTGAATCATCAAAAATTATTTTTTTAATTGGACATTTAGGGCTTTTACCTGCCAATGTTGGTGTATCTTCAATTAGAACAGGGATTGCACCTGCAGCAATAATTAATTCAACGGTATGCTGTAGTTGTTCAGTAAATAATTTTGTTTTATCTACACCGCTCTCTAGCCTGTTAACATCATTAAACATTCTTTGGGTTTCTATTCCCGGCCAAGAAGCGGCCATAACGACATACTTGAAACCTTGCTCTTGAACATACTGCATCGCCTTAGCATTGCGCTTTTTACAGTGTTCAGCTTTGTATATATTCCCTCCCCAATTAAGACCCACAATTGGAATACAACGATCTAATGTATAATCTTGCCCCCAAGACTTTGAGTCTTTAATCAGTTCACTAATAAAAGGTACTAAATGATTGGCATGAGAATCACCAAAAATAAAGACTCCTTTACCGCCATTAAGCTCATTCTTATTACCTATAATACATTCATCACTCGGTAGTCTTTGGTTATCTCGAAAAGCTGAATGACAAGCCTTACGAGAATCACTTGAATGAGTATTAATTGCTTGTTCCATAGTTACTATCTGTTGCTCAAAACGGCTAGGGTATCCTTGATAATAAACACCTAACGCCGCTACTGAAGCAAAAATCACTGTAGGAATGGCATAAAATTTAACGGCTATTGGCATAAAATTATTTATTCGGCTTTTCCTAAAGGGCTGCTCTATGTATTGATATGAGAATATAGATAACGCATAAGTTAAAGCTATCGACATTAATTGCACAGCTAACGTTAGCTCAATAGACATATATCGCAGTAATGCAAATATAGGCCAATGCCATAAATATAACGAGTAAGAAATATTACCTGTAAAAACCATTGGCTTAGTTGCTAGTATTTTGTTTATAAAACCCCTTTGACTGTATATAAGTAGAGCAGTACCTAAGGTAGGGTATAAGGCATTGTAGCCGGGAAAATCTGAATGTTCTGTTAATAACAGAGCACTACCAATAATTAAAGCCAAGCCAATAATTGACAATACATCATGACCTTTCTGACTTACTGAAGGCAATCGAGCCCAAAAAATAGCTAAACACGAGCCTAACAACAATTCAAAAAAACGTGTCGGTAATAAATAATATGCTGCTCCAACAGTAACTTCAGTACCCCACTGAGAAAAAATAGTTAGCGCAATAAATAAAACCAAAGATAACCATGCAGTAATTTTAGCGCCAAAAAATTTGATTGAAACAATTAACATTAAGGGCCAAACAAAATAATATTGCTCCTCAACCGCTAATGACCATGTATGAAGAAGCGGTGCCTCTTGTGAATTCCCATCAAAATATCCACCATGGTGAATCCACATGAAGAAATTGCCTGCATACAAAAGTACCCAAATAACACTTCGATAAAAAACCATCAAATCTTGTGGTAACATCACTAAAGAAAAAACAACAATAGTGACCAGAACAATAAAAAATAATACTGGCATTAGCCGCTTTATTCGGCGTGAAAGAAACCAACCGATATTAAATGTATTCTCAGTAATTTTTGGGTAAATAATTGAAGTAATTAAAAAGCCAGAAATAACGAAAAACACATCAACACCGATAAAACCTCCTGAGAAAAAGGTAAAACCTGCATGGTTCAAGATAACAGTAAATACTGCTATTGTTCTCAAACCATCTATATCACTACGGTAATTCAAATTATTTCCTCTACTTGCTTGTTAATTCGTTCAATTTGAACATTAGCCACGGTAAGTCGTCAGTACTTGAATACTGCCAATTAAACATTCTTGGTGGTTTACTGGTTAACCTATCAAGTTGCACATATTTATATTTTTCAATCACAGCCAAATGATCTGTTCGACACTGCTCTGACATAACATCAAACAATTGTTTTTCAAGGAAATAATCCTGTTTCAATCGCAGCTTCATAAAAACACCTTTACCAATCATTGCAGCTACGTCACATGTATGCTTAAGATCAGACCAAGGCTCTAACTCTTCTTGAGCAGGATTATCTAGTGACACAATATATTTAGGTACAATGCGGCCTGCTAGATTTTTTTTGCCAAAATAAATGCCGTCATTTAACACAAATGTTGCAAATGCAGATAAAAGTTTGGCGCTTTTAACATCGTCGGTTAGCCAATAATAGCGCCATAAAGAATCAGCGACTAAAGCCATCATCCAAGGTGAACAAGCAGGTGTTTGATCGCCCCATCCTTCATGGGACTTAAATGTATGCTGCGGGCAATTTCGCAAACGCCAATTATTAGTGGGAGCGAATGTCATTTTATCTAAAGTAGAAATAAGCTCATTAATACGTGACAATGCTTGAGGATCTCCACTTATTTCCCAGTAACTAATAGCAACATTCAAAGCCGCTGCATGATGTCTTTCTGTCCAAAATCCGCGGCTACTTGAATAGCCTATAGACCAAGCTAAAGAGCCTTTGTAAAGGTTTGCTAACGTTTGTTTAGCGGTGTCACTTTGATTTAATAAATAATCATAAACAAGGGATCTGCCCATCAAATATTTTACATCTTCTGGCTTGGATAATTTAAAAAAGCCATCTGGATTTATTTGGCGCTTATAAAACTTAACAAAACGATCTGCTCCTTGCTTCCATCTTGTGTTTTCAGTGGCTAAATAAAGTTGATAAAAAGCTTGAGGTCGATCATAAAGCCATTGGCTAGCAACCCTTCGAGAGTATTTGTTTTTGGTTAATGCGGCTTCATCGGCAAGATAAACCGCAAGTAATTTCTGGTTATGGCGATACCATTGCTCATCAACTCCTCTATTATCAGTCAGTAACAACACCTGCCTCAACCAATTCATACTCGGATAAACCAGCATGGCTTGTTGTTTTATTTTATTATTGCTTTCAAGAATATTTGTCTGGGTTGGTTGCCAACTAATAGTAAGTTTTTGAGCGGAAATGGCGGTATCAAACTCTAAATTCAGTATACGAATACTTGCCTCACGTCCCAAAACCTTATGCCACAACAAGTCATAGCTCACCTTTGTGTTAATCGAATTTTTTCCATGATAAACAGTAACTTTACTATTAATTGCTAATGTAGTAATAGGTACAGGTAGTGCCAATATCTTTGCCGCTTGAACGAGGTTAACGTTAATACTACCTTGTTCTTGTCCATACGCTGCAATAGAAAAAAACATCAAGATAAAAAAATAAAATTTTTGTGATAATGTTATTATTTTCATGATGTTTTTATACTTAAAGATATAGTTTTTGATATTTTTTAGCGCAACTTGCTAAAGAAAATTGTTGTTCTATTTTCTCTCGGCTATATTGAGAAAATTGCTGACTGAAGTCATTGTTCTCGTACAAACTCAATATATGTGCAGACAATTCGTTAATATCGTTATATTCAAATAGAAAACCATTTTTCCCATGCTCAACAAGCTTTGGATTACCACCAACATTAGAGGCTAATATTGGACAAAAATGTGCCATAGCCTCAATAATAGCAAGGGATAACCCTTCTGTTTTCGATGTTACGGCCAACACATCAAAACTATTATATATTTCTTTGCGATCGCTAACCATGCCATGAAAAAAAACATTATTTATCAGATCATGTTCTTGGGTATATGATTTTAACTGCGCCTCACTTGGTCCATTACCAAAAAAATGCACTTCAATATTCATTTGTATTGAATCATCAAGCGTGTTCAACGCTTGCAATAAGCTCACTTGGTTTTTCAACTCAACCATGCGCCCAACAGAGCCTATACGAAGTTTTTTAGATGCTTTTCTATTTATAACTATTTCAGCTATATTCACACCATTATCAATAACATGCTTGGTTTTTCCGTACCATCCATGTGAGCGAGTAAAAACATCAGCCCCTTCTTGCGAAACGAAACTAATATGGTTCACACAAAAACGCGCAATTTTATGCATCCAAGTCCATGATTTTCCTGCAAGTGGATCGGCTCCATGACGAGTATAAACCACATTTTTCGCCATAAATAAAGGCATAAGAGGTAACATAAACTTTAATGGATATGGTGAGTGAAAATGAATATTACCAAATTCTTTTACTGCCAAATAAGCACTATACCATTTTTTAAAACGCTCACTTTGGGTGTGAAAAACTTCTATGCCAATTCGCTCGCATTCAGCAACTAAAGGGTCGCTCTTCTTACCGAAAGATAAAATAGCAACACGAAGACCGTTGTTTGTTTGTAATTGACATAAATCGATAACAAATCGCTCTGCACCGCCAACTTCCAAACTAGAAACAACATGAATAATTGCATTAAGTGTTAAATTGCCAGACATTGTTAATATTTAGTTTCTAATTGTTAATAGTTATGCGCTATCATAGCATTCGCTTTCAACATTATAAAATGCTGATAATCTACAAAATAATTTAACTGTGACATAAACTATAAAATGGCAATTATTTGGAAAACTTTTACCAATATTAAACAGCTGGTATTAATCCAAACGGAATGGGACAAATTAAACCAAGAACACAATAGTGGTTGCTTTTTTACCTCTCCGAAATGGTTGCTAAATTGGGTCAATATCTATTGGCAAGACAATTGGCATATATACTCCTTTGCAGCCTATGATGGGAATGAATTAATCGCCCTTTTACCTTTTTATTATCAGCAAAACTCAAAATTCTTAACTCAAAAAAATTTGTTCTTTATCGGTCAAGGTGAACCCGAACAAGCAGAAGTTTCTTCTGAGTATCTTGATATATTAATCAATGATAATTACAGCAAACCGCTGCTATCTTATTGTCGAGAAAGGCTAAGCCATAAAGAATTTGACACCTTTTTTGTTAGAGCAACCACTGCAACTGCCAATGTGCTAAAAGCGATGGATACAACTCATCACAAATTAAGTGGTACTCAATATCAACTTTCTCCTGAACATTGGAAAATTGAGCTGTTAAGTAAAAATACCAGATCAAAAATCAAACGCACAACTAAGCTACTAACAAGTAACAATGCCCAGTTTGCTTGGGTAGTAAACGAGGATAAATTGAGCTATTGGGAGAAGATGTCACAATTTCATCAAAAGCGCTGGCTGAAAAAAAATTGTACTGGCGCTTTCTCTCAAGATGAATTTCATAATTTTCATCGCAATTTAATAGATAACAGTACCAATACCGCTATGAGTGTCTTAACTATTAACAACCAAGTAATAGCAATTAATTATTATTTAAAGGATAACGATAATTACTATTTTTACCAAAGTGGTTGGGATGAAGAAAAATTTAAACATTTTTCACCGGGTTTTGCTTTACATGTTTGGTCAATAAAAAACTGCGACGCGTCAAAATATGACTTTATGATGGGAAGCCTTAATGACAGTTACAAATCAAAATTTAATTGTGAGAAACATGCATTATATGAAATATCAGTACACTACAAACCCATTAAACACGTATTGTTAAAACTTTTACAGAAGATATTTACAAACTAGCATATAATACTGCGCGTAATGTCGTAATGGAATTGAAAAACATGGCAAAATACTCACCAGTACAAGATAAAAAAGAAGCTCCTCTAGCTTTTTTCTTTCTGTGTCTTTACACTATTTTTATCTTAATACGACCACACGAATTTTCGTACGAAACCTCTCAGTTAATTATTATTAAGGTTTTGGCAATTACAACAATTGTCTTAACACTTATCACACTAAGACCCCTTACATTACTGCCACAACATTATCTTATTTTTAGTTTAATTCCTTTGATATTGATCTCTTCAATTTTTAATGGCTGGTTTGGCGGAGGCCTAATCCAAGCCAACATTATGATCGTTAGTGCTGTAATTCCTTTCTTCCTCTTCAGTAATTGCGTTACTAATATTAATCGTCAACACATTATTATGTACCTATGCTTAATCGCCGCTATGGTGATGGTTTACAACGGTCATTTACAGTCAACATCATTTAATGGTTCATTTGGCACAGGAATCGGCGGTCTTCAAAGTGTTTTTAGTTTTGCTCGTCAAGAAATTAGAATTACCTATTTTGGCTTTTTTAATGATCCTAACGATTTAGGCATGTTTTTGGTGATGAACTTACCCTTAGCGGCATATTTTTATGTTCAGGGCAACTTTCTGAAAAAAGTCATAATGCTTGGGGTTATTAGCGCCATTTTATACGGCGTTTATCTTACTGGCTCTAGAGGCACGCTACTGGGCGTTGTTGGCGTTGTTGGTATATATTATTTGGTGGTAAAAGGGGGTGCAAAGCTTATTGTATTTTCAATGATTGCCGCGCCTTTAGCTGCCACTATGCTTGCTGCCCTAGGGGGAGTATCTGGCTCTGGAGAGTCGGCCAACGGGCGTTTAGAGGCATGGTATTTTGGAATACAAATGTTACTAAGTCACCCTCTTTTTGGTATAGGTATGGGTAACTTTATTGAGGAGCATAATTTAGTTGCACATAATTCATATATTCATATAGCCTCAGAACTAGGCTCTTTAGGTTATTCTTTATGGGGTGGAACACTAATACTAACTATGCTTGCGAGCTTTATTTTAATGAAAAAGCACCCTGTGTTAGATGGTGAAGAATACTCTGTTGAAACTAAAGCCAATTATGTAGATGAAATAAGAATAAATAAGGTTTTATTTTTTTCTATGGTCGGTTTTATGATTACCGCTTTCTTTTTAAGTCGAAGCTACAGCTTACTCTTATTTGTTTTTTTAGGCCTGCTAACCGCTAGCCATATAAGAATTTTAAGACTAAACCCCGAACTAAAACAGCTATTCTCAAAAAAGATAACCTATAAATGTATTTGGTATTCTTGGATAATTATTTTTACTGTTTTTATTGCCATGAAAATCGGCATTTAATTAGAAATAAGAGATCTCAATGAAAAAACAGCTATTTACCAGTTCTGCTTTTCGATTATTAGAAAATATCGTCATGGTAACTATTTCGCTTTTGTTAACCCCTTTTTTAATCAAAACATTAGGGCATAACGATTATGGCTTATGGTTATTAACACTCTCTATACTAGGCTGGTTCAATGTTATTGACCTCGGATTTCCTGCCGCTGTACAAAGACACATTACCATTGCTTTAGAGAAAAATGATCACACTCAAATTAACACCGTATTTTCAACAAGCTTAGCGTTATTTGGTAGTTTAGGCCTGCTATCTGCAATGGGTTTACTAGTATTAGCTCAATATCCAACTGTTTTAGGCGTCAATGAGGCGAGTGCTGTTACCTTTACAACAGCCATGATGATGTTAGCTTTAAAAGTTATTTGGGATTTTTTAATGAATGCCTTTAATGGCTTTTTTTCAGGTATGTTACGTTATGATATTGATGCTAATATCGCGACATTTAACTCTATTCTCAAGGCTTTATTAGTTTTCTTATTAATCCCTGACATGAACATTTTTGGCGCGGTAGCAGCAACACTATGTGCAGATTTTTTAAGTAACATTTTAAAAGTAATATATGCTAAAAAATTGTTTAAACCGTTATCTTTCAAGCTTTCGTTAATAAGTTTTACTGAATTAAAAGCACTGTTTCACTTTTCAAAGCACATCATTGCCGGCGGCATAGCTAGAGCAATTAGTAAGCAATCAGACCCTATCATTGTCACCAAACTATTCGAGCTGACTTTAGTGCCAATTTACAGTGTGGCTAACCGCTTAAGTACACTAGTTGAAGGTTTTGCCGCTTCTATCAGTGGTATATTTCAACCTGTCTTTACTCGTATGGTAGCCCGTAATGAAAACATGGAAGCAATGTTTAACGAAGTGACTGCTATTAATATTCTAGTCTATAGTATTTTATACCAATCATTATTAATTTTTGGTGGGCTTTTTATTCTTCTTTGGGTTGGCAATGAGTTTTTTGACTCCATCCTGTTAATGAATATCTTGGTGTTTTCATTTCTCTGTAGAGCTTTAAATTGGTCAATTAATGGTGTACTGATAGCTCAAGCCAATCATAAATTACTCGCCATCACAAACCTATTTGGTGCTTTAATCAATATCACTTGTTCAATTGTATTATCAAAATACATTGGTATTATTGGAATTGCTGTTGGTACTTCTATTGGCTTTTTTATAACAGATGTTTTGTTGAATTTAGTGCTGTTAAAACGATATAACAATTTTAATATTTTTCCGGTAATTGGGCGTTTTTTACAGTCAATTGCACTGACTTACCTTATTGGTTATGCAGGACAAACATTTCTAATGCAAAACATTGAACAAAGTTGGTTAATGCTAGTTGCTTGCGCTATTGTAGCGTTCCCTTTTATTATTTTAGTAAATTGGTTAGTACTACTTGATAAAAATCAAAAGCAAAAATCTTTAGCCATGGTCAATGCTAAACTATCTACTTTAAAAAAGGCTTAAGTGAACAATATGGATTTGTATACTCCTTTATTTAGAAATGCAATTATGCCTATTTATGACAAAATTAAAGGCAAGGGGCTTATTCCACACTTAAATGAATACCAGAAACATCTAGGGTGGAATAAAGAACAATTAACCTCTTGGCAATGGCAAGCATTACAAAAGTTGTTAAAACACGCTTTTGAAAATACCTCCTACTACCCATCAGTATGGAAAAAAGAAGGCCTTTCATCATACTTAGATGTTAAGTCCATGAGTGACTTTCATAAGTTACCCATAACCACAAAGAGTGATATCCGAGAACATTATCAAGATTTTGTCAGTAATATTCATACAGACAATGTTAAAAAGTCGACTGGTGGCTCTACTGGACAGCCTTTTTCTTTTGAGCTTGACCTAGCAAGTAATACACGTCGAGAAGCAATTATGTGGCGTGGTTATGGCTGGTTAGGTGCTGGCTTAGGCGTTAAAACATTGTATTTATGGGGTGCAGATTTAGGTAACCCAAGCCAAGCGAAAACTTTTAAAGATGCACTTTATCACGGCTTTTACCATAGAAAAATGCTTAACTCTTTTGCAATGAACAAAAGCAACATGATGAATTATATTGATGATATTAATCATTATAATGCTGATGCCATAGTGTCATATGTTAACCCGCTTTATGAATTATCTCGCTATATTCTTGCTAACAATTGTCAAGTAAAAGCCCCCAAAAGCATTTTAACGGGTGCCGAGCAATTACATGAATTTCAAAGAGAAGTTATTGAAAAGGCGTTTAATGCTCCTGTGTATAATACCTTCGGATGCCGAGAGTTCATGCTTATTGCAGCTGAATGCAAGCAAGAGAAAAAGTTGCACATAAATAGCGATCATTTAGTCGTAGAAGTGGTGGATGAACAAAATCAACAGCTAATGGGGCAATCAGGCGACCTAGTTATCACAGATTTGTATAACTATGGTATGCCATTAATAAGGTATGCTAATGGTGATAAAGCGACCCTTGAAAATACCCCTTGCGCTTGTAATAACCCTTTGCCAATCATAAGCAGCATCGACGGTCGAAAATTAGATATTATTAAAACCACATCCGGAGCTACCATTCCTGGAGAGTTATTCCCGCACCTATTTAAAGAATTTTCTGGCATTGAACGCTTTCAAGTTATTCAAATGCAATTAAATAGCATTACTATCAAACTAATTTGTAATGACAATTTTTCCATCGAAAATGAGCAAGCAATCATTGCGGAAGTGAATAAATATAGCCAAGGCGCATTAGCGATTAACATTGAAAAAGTGACTGATATTCCACTAACCAAGACGGGTAAGCATAAGGTCACCATCTGTGAAGTGTAATAAAGACAGGCTGTTGATTATCACAAACTTGTATCCTCTCCCTTGGGAGCCAAATAGAGCCACATTTAATCGCCAACAATTTGAAAATTTAGCACAAGATTACGAGCTAGACTTTCTTATACCCGTTGCTTTTATGGATTGGTTTAAAAATAGAAAACAAGTTACTCAAACAGCCAATAGGCGCTTTATTCCTTATTTTTTCACCCCAAAAATAGGTCGCCGCTTTTATGCTGTGTTTATGTTTTTTTCCATCCTTTTTCACTCTGGCTTTTGGATAAAACAGCGTAAAGCGAAAAAAATATTAGCCAGCTGGGCTTATCCCGATGCAGTAGCAGCTAATTGGTTAAGCAAACTTTTTTCAATTGACTTCTACTTTAAGGTCCATGGCAGCGACATTGATATTCAGTGTAAAAATAAGAGTAGGGCAAAGCAAGTTGTAAACATGAGTAAGAATGCAAAAGGCATTTTATCAGTTTCCCAAGCGCTCGCTAACAAAATGATAACCCTAGGTATTAATGCCAATAAAATAGAAGTAATATACAATGGTGTTGACCATCATAAGTTCAATGTGCAAACACAACGTCCGTATAAGAATCATTACTTGTTATTTGTTGGTAATTTAAAACATGACAAGGGCGTTATGGAATTATTAACAGGGTTTGCTCAAATTTCACAGCAACATCCCGATTTGCACCTAGTTTATGCTGGTAACGGCGTGATGATGGCTTCGCTTCAATCACAAACAGCTCAACTTAAGATTACAGATAGAGTAAAATTTCTTGGCAATATCAATCATGGAGATGTCCCTCAATGGCTGAGTCATTGCCAAGCGTTAGTGTTACCAAGCTACCATGAAGGTGTTCCTAATGTCTTACTTGAAGCAATGGCATGCGGTAAGCCAGTGATCGCAACTAATGTTGGTGGAATTCCTGAAATTATTGATGAAAGTATTTGCGGGCATTTAATTCCTCCAGAAAACAGTCATGCTGTTGCCAGTGCAATCACTGCGTTATTTGAAAAAAATTGGTCTGAAGTTGCAATAAAGCAGTATAGTCAGCAATTTTCATGGGAAAGAAATAAAAAGCAGCTCATTAATTTACTAAGCGCTGACAAAAATTAACACTCAATCACACTAATATATAGGTTAATAGTTTTATGAACATTCTTTTTCACCATCGAACACGAGGAAAAGGCGCGGAAGGCGTTCATATTCGCGGTGTAACAAAGGGGCTGCGCGATCTAGGTCATCAAGTAAGTATATTGTCATTGCCCGGCGCCGAACCTGAAACTCCAGCCAGTACTAATGTACTGAATAAGCCCCTGCCAAAAAAACCAGGTTTACTTGCTTCTTTGGCTAACTTAACCAAATACACACCAGAGTTTGTTTTCGAGCTAATCGAAATCGCCTTTAATTTACTGTCTGTTTTTCGTTTAAAAAAAGCCGTAAAGCAAAACAATGCTGAAATGATTTATGAGCGTTATTCCTTGTTTTTATTTGCTTCGGTTTGGTGGGCGAAAAAAAACAATTTCCCTATTATTTTAGAAATCAACGATTCTAGTTTAGTCCATCGGGTTCGAAAATTGCATTTTGTTAAATTGGCACAAAAATTTGAGCGTTGGATATTTAAAAATGCCACAGGGTTGGTTTTTATTTCTAGCGAATTTCAACAAATAGCACAACATAAATTTGGTGATATAGCGCCGTCTGTTGTGTCTCCTAATGCGGCCGATCTTGATGCCTTTGTGCTTGATGAAACAAAGGCTAAAGAACTTAGACAAAAACTTGATATTGATGATAAAGTGGTTATTGGCTACGTTGGGGCTTTTGTACACTGGCATGGCATTGATTGGTTTGTAGATTTGATTGCAGACCAACTGAAGAATCACCCTAATATAGTTTTATTGTTGATTGGCGATGGTGTCAGTTATGAGTCTATTAAAAGCAAAGTAAAGCAATCTGGCGTTGAAAGCCAAGTGATACTAACCGGACGTGTTAATCACGATGAAGTAAGTACCTACTTATCCGCAATGGATTTTGGTATATTGCCTGATTCAAATAACTATGGCTCTCCAATGAAGTTATTCGAGTTCATGGCAATGGCAAAAGGTATGGTCGCACCAGACTTTACTCCTATTGCAGAAGTGGTTAAAGATAATGAAACTAGCTGGTTATTTCCAGCCAATGATCGTCAAGCGTGTATTGAAAAAACCTTGGCGCTTGCCAATGATAAAGCAGCACAACAACAAGTTGGTAAAAATGCCCGTCATTTTATTGAAAATGAGCGCCAATGGAAGCATAACGCCCAACAATTGTTATCACTTATTTAATTATTTAATTATTGTAAAAATGTATCAAAGGGATATAGACAAATGTTAATCATTTTTCTTATGTTAATTATCGCAGCTGTAGGTGCTACCGCTTTTATTCTTAAAAAGAAACATATGCACTTATGGTTAGGTCATTACCTAAAACGTAAGTTAAGAAGCAAACCTGAAACTAAACAAACCAAACATATTATGTTTTGTTTTGTTGATCACTATGAGCCTATGTGGGGCAAAAACATTTCATATGAACAAGAGTGTGCTCGTGTGGAACGCTGGCACATAGACTACCCTAAAATTGCTAAGCAGTTCAAAGATGCCGATGGTTGTCATCCAAAACATTCATTCTTCTACCCTGAAGAAGAATACCGTCGTGAACATTTAGATAAAATAACAGATTTATGTTACCAAGGGCTTGGTGAAATAGAAATTCACCTGCACCACCACAATGATACTAGCGACAATCTTCGCAGCACACTAGAAGGATTCACTGAATTACTGCATGAAAATCATGGTGCCTTTGTACGGCATAAAGAAACAGGAAAATTACAATATACCTTCATTCATGGTAACTGGTGCTTAAATAACAGTCGCCCTGACGGTCAATGGTGTGGTGTTAATGATGAGCTTATTGTACTAAAAGAGACAGGTTGCTTTGCAGACTTTACATTTCCTTCAGCTCCAAGTGATACTCAGCCCGCCATGGCGAATGAAATTTACTATGCCAAAGATATCCCCAACAAGCCTAAGTCACATAATAAAGGCAAACTTGTTGAAGTAGGTGGCAGTGTTTGGGGTGATTTAATGTTGATCACAGGGCCTATCGGCCTGAATTGGAAGCGCAAGAAAAAGGGCATATTTCCTCAAATAGAAAATAGTGATGTCCGTGGTTCAATGCCACCAACAAAAGATCGTGTTGATTTATGGGTAGATACAGCAATCACAGTTAAAGGAAAGCCTGATTGGCTCTTTATTAAAATTCATACGCATGGTACACAAGAACAAGACATGGATACTTTGCTTGGCAAACCATTCAATGATATGTGCCAGTATCTTGAAGACAAATATAATGATGGTAAAGACTATGCGTTGCACTATGTATCAGCACGTGAAATGTATAATATCGTTAAAGCAGCAGAAGCGGGTGAACAAGAAAACCCCAATAAATACCGTGACTACGAAGTTGCAGCCCCGACCTACAAGGCGCCGTAACCCATGGTCAAAGCTATGCTCGGTAAGTTCTATAGTAATTTAATGTGGCCTATGCTTCCTAATGGCATATATTGTTTTAACTATCACCGTATAGGTGATGAAGCAACAAGCCAATTTGACCCCAATATTTTTAGTTGTACTGCTGAACAGTTTGAGCAACATATAAAATTTTATAAGGCTGAGTTTACCGTTATTAGTGTTGATGAACTCATTATAAAAATGAACAGCAATGATCCTATGGATAAAAAATATGCCGTTATCACCTTTGATGATGGCTATATTGACAATTACTCTATTGCTTTTCCAATTTTGAAAAAGCATAACTGCACTGCTGCTTTTTATATCGCTACAGGTTACGTCAATAGCCCACAAATTCCATGGTGGGATGAAATAGCTTGGATTATCAGACACTGTAATAAAAAATCAATTCAATTAAGTAACTGGCCAAAACCTATAGATATTTCAACGGGTACAATCATTGAAAAAATAAGGGCTATCTTAAGAGAATTCAAATTAGATGAATCACGCTCAATGGCTGACAAAATAACAGAGCTAGAAACTATATGTCAGTGCCAATTTAATGAGCAAATAAAAGAAACACAACTTTTTATCAATTGGCAGCAAATAAAAGAAATGTCTGAAAATGGCATGCACATTGGCTCTCATAGTATGAGTCATAACATTTTATCCCACTTATCCGTTCAGGAACAAACATTAGAGCTACAACAATCAAAAATAGAACTAGAACAACAGCTTAATGAAAAAATAACATCTCTAGCTTATCCTGTAGGTAATAGCACTTCTTTTTCTGAAGATACAATGAATGTAGCTAAAGAGGCTGGATATGAACTTGCCTTTTCATTCATTCCGGGGATAATTCGTTCTTTTCAAGAGAATAAGTATAACCTTAAACGCCTACCCGTTAACGACAACTGTAACATTGCGCAATTGAAAAAAATTATTGTAAGAAATACATAGGATTATAGATAATATGCCAAACACTATCATTCTTGCTGCAGGTCCAAACGGCTTAGGAGTTGTAAGAAGTTTGCACTTGAAAGGTGTACGCTGTCAGATTATCACACGAAGCAAAGAAGATATCAGCCACCAATCTAGAATACCAACGGTAAAGATGTATATAAATGGCAATACAGAAGAAGAACAACACCAATGGTTATTAGAAACACTATTATCTCAAGCTAATGGAACAGTACTTATTCCAACATCTGACTGGTTCGTTACTTTTTTAACTGAGTACTCAGCTCAACTAAAGAGAACATGCTCATTTATCATACCCGACGACACAATCGCTGAGGTTCTTATTGATAAGGCAAAAGAAACTGCAGTCGTTGCTAAAGTAATTCCAACGCCTAAAACAGTACAAAATATCCTCAGCGCTACTCAGCTTCTTAAGGATTTGTCTTTACCTATTATCATTAAACCTCGCTCTCATAAGCATATGGTTTTAGGCTGCAAAAACATCACTCTTGTTACTAATGAAGATATAGAACAGTTTTTTATTCGATTTTCGAGCAAGCTCTCAAATTTAATTGCCCAAGAAATAATTCCAGGAAAAGACAAGCAACAATGGGTCTGTAACTGCTTTTTTGATGAAAACAGTGAAATGACACAAGCGTTCACATTTAACCGCTTACGCCTTTCTCCATCTCATTATGGTGTTACTAGTTACGCCAGAAGTGCTTATAATGAAAAAGTTATTAAATTATCTGAAAAACTTGGCAAAGCGCTTAAATATACTGGGCCTGCCATGGTTGAATTTAAACAAGATATTAATGATGGCATTTATAAATATATTGAAATCAACCCTCGCTTAGGTATGTGTAATTTTTTCGATACCTCTTGCGGCATTAATAATTCATACAGCACCTACTTACTGGCTACAGGGCAAAAGCTGCCAAAGGCAGAAAAAATGCAAAGTGATGTCATGTTTATGAGCTTTTATGAAGATTTATTTTCTCGCTTAAGCGATGGTGAATCATTAATGGCAATCTTAAAAGAATACACTAGCAACTTTATTAAAAAGCGCCACGTATTTATTTATTTTGTATGGTGGGATATGAAGCCTGCTAGTGCATTATTATTAAAACAATTATTCAGTTTTATATCTTCTAAACTTAACAATATGATTCGTTAGCAATTAATTTAGGGCGACAAAACAATGCATTACTTTTTAATATCTTTGTATAGAAATAGTATGTCTCCTCTAGAAGGTAAAAACATATATTCATTAACTGATTGCTTAAAGCTAAAACTAGAGCACAGTGGGCCTAGTATGGTTATCGATACTGATGATTTTTTTTACTTCAGGTTCGGTTCTCTTTTGGAGGAAAACGACAAAGATATTGATGAAAACTTCGCACAGGCACTTTATCGTAACCAAACTGATATATTGCTTTCAAATAGTGGATACTTCGATGTTGTATTTTTTAATAAAGTATCTGCCCAAGGTTCAATCTATGCTGATAGAGTTGGGATACATAATATCTTATATCATGAAAAGCATAGTGAACTTATACTCTCGAGCAATGTTCAAAAATTTGAATTGCCTAAACTTAAAACAGTAGATCCTGTATGGTTAACGGAGGTAGTTAATTTTAGAATTGCTTCTGGATCACATACATATCACCCTTCATTAAAAAAAATACCTGCAGCCCATTCTTATCACTTTGATGAGAGTTTACAACTTAGAACTTCAGGTTATTATTGGCAACCTCAAGAGAGAAAGCCTCAAAGTGATTTAACCCTTAAAAGCGCTAGTGAACAAAGCTTAGAATTATTGAATGCCCATTTATCAAAAGCAAACATCAAAAATAGAAAAGTCGCTGTCTTATTAAGTGGTGGTATAGACTCTTCACTTTTAGCTGCTTTAACACATCAACACAATAGAAATGTTGTCGCGGTTACACCCGTATTTGTCACTGGAAAAAATCCTGAATTAGAAATTGCAAAAGAAATGGCAAGGAGCCTAAAAATTGAACATCAACTTATCGAAATAAAAGATGATGATGTTAAAGTTGAATTCTCTGTTGTTATTCAATGCTTACAACAACCCGTAAGAAGTCAACATGCTTTAATTTTTTCTATTTTAATGAAAAAATTAAAGGGAAAATTCGATTCTGTTGTATTTGGTGAAGGTGCTGATACTATTTTTGGGTATCACGGGGTTAAGCAAGCAGGGAAACGCTTCGCCAAGCAAAATAAACTAGCTCACTTTAAGTTACTGTCGCCCTTGTTAAAATTACTGCAACATATTCCTAGTGTTAATAAGCTAACCCATTTGCTTAATGAGTCTATCACTGTTCAAGTAACCAATTCTTGGGCGCTTGATTACACCCCTGCAGTAAAAAACCAACTGCCGCTATTTGACGAAGTTGCTAATGCCATTGAAATAATAGGGTGGTTAGACTTACCAAAGAAAAATCACACCAACTTAGATTTATTTGCATTTGAAAACTTAGTGAGGCGATTTTTAATACAAGTAGGAAACGTCGATCATTTCTATAGTATGGGTGCCATAGCTAACCGTGACGGTATTGACTTAATATGCCCATTTTTTGATATAGAACTTGTGAAATTTTCTGCTAACTTCCATGATGAACTTTATTTAGGAAAAGATTTTGTAAAGCCGATACTAAGAAATATTGGCTGCGACTTCTATAATCAAGAACTAATGTACCTTAAAAAGAAAGGCTTTCCTGTACCTCATAAAAGCTGGTTAAATGGCCCTTTATCAGAACGGGCAACAGATGCAAAGAACTATATCTCCAATAATTATGGTTATGACGCCTCCAAAGATGACGAGTTTATTTGGCTGGTTATGTGTTTGCAAGAATTAAATATAATTGATTCATTGAAACAATATAGAAAATCAACTACACATTAGACCGTAATAATGAAAATCATTATTAGTTACAGTTATCTCCTAAATTAAACCTTACCGAGCTATTGCCGATGTTACCGGCTTTATCTTTAGCATAAATAGTTAGCTCTAACTCTGAACTTCCTTGTTCGCTCTGGTATAACTGCACTATTTCTTCATTTGCAAGGGCTGTGTTCCATATTGCTAGGTCATCTAAGCTACCTTGTAAGTTTTTATTATACATATCAGGGTGTACCATAGCCTTAGCAATAGACAACTGCTTGCTTGCATTAAATGGCCAAGCTATTTGAGGATATGTAACTGTTCCCGATGTAATTAGCTCTCCGTCAATAAAGATATTAAGCTCATTGTTTTGTTTTCTAACTACAACATGCTGCCACTGGTTTAAAGCAATTGAGTTACTCGGTGTTTGAACGACATTACTATTATTAGCATTGTTAATAGCATTACCAGACGACCACGTAATAGAGCGTGCATTATTATTTAAATGGTTGTTAGCACCTAAGGATATGGCCCAACCATTCTCTACACCTATATAATCCCAACCTTGCGATAATATGACGCCCTCATCGGTGCTAGGGTTTAACCAAAAAGAAACGGTTATATCATTACTAATTGATAAATTTGTTACTGAAAAGTCGATTATTGCATCAGAACCATTGAAATAAACAGCCTTGTTATAGACACCATCAACATAGTTAATATTGCTCCCAGCTCCAATTAAATTTTTACCGTCTTGGCTAACAACTTCATCTACTTCTAAATCAAAAGGTAAATGTGCTACTGCTTTAAAAAGAGGAATTCTTTCAAAAACTTTATAATCACCGCAAGATGGTAGTAATACTTGTGAATCATTCAAGTGTACCTCACAACCATTAATCGTATAATTATCATTTACCTCATACTTAACATTAACTTCTTGGCAGTAGTTTCTGCCTTGTATTGGCTCTACTATAGTTACTATTGGCGGTTCTATATCAGGATTTTGAGGGGTAACTGCAATAGTTTCATTCGCTTGACTTCCATATGAGTCCCATGCCTTTACCGATAATTGATGTTCCTGTAATGATAATGCATTTGACTGAATTTCAACCTGAAAAGGTGGCTCTACAGAGGTATCTAAAACTTCATCATTTAATAGTAATTCAACTTTTGCTACACCGTCGGGATCTTCTACTTCAACACTAAAAAGCTCAATGTCGGTTAACAAATCATAATTCAATGGCGAAATAATATTAATAGAAGGAGGTGAATCTGGTGCTGTTGGCTTGATATTTTGCCAATTACTTTGCGTTTTAAAGGTTTGCTTACCCATATCCCAATTGTTTTCCCAAGTAATACATGTATCTTCAGTATCACTTTCTGAACAAAAATATAGAGTCGCATAAGCTAAAATATCACCGATAGGTCTATTATTTTTTTGTAAGGCAACAAAATCATTCACCTTAACAGTAAAAGACAGGTCACTGATTACTTCATTAGGTGCTATTTGCTCAAATTTCCAGACAACGGCACCAGAGCGATTGATACCCTGCTTATCAATTGCAGTTATTGCTAATAGATCATTAGGGCTTTTTTCTAAAACACTTGAATAAACAACCACATTTTTTACAGTTTCAGAACTGGTATTTTTAAGTTGATAGTGAAAAGTGATCTCATCATTTGGCTTATAATTGTCGTTAGCATCATGTGTTTGTATCAGCTCTAGCAAGGGTGCTGCTTTTTTATATTGAGGAAGCTTGGTATTTACTCCAAGTAAAAAGTCATTATTAGCACTATTTTTAAACCACCAACTGAATTTCCTTGGCGGGGCAAGCCTATATGCAGCTTTACCAATATCGGGTGCCGATGATCTTATCCAATAAGGAAATGTAAATGTTAAAGTTGAATTATCTAATCTAGCAATAGTACTCAAATAACTAGTATCACACTCACCTTGAGCACATGAAAAGAAGTAAGCGATACTAAATATTTTATTTACATCAACAGTATGTTCAAGGTCTGGTGCTCCTATACCCCCATGTTCTCGATCGGTCAGATCTGAGCCAGCTAAATAGTGTGGTATATAATAGCTATCCTTACCGCTGTAACCTTTCCATTCATATAAAGAGACACCATCTTGCTGAAAAAAATTAGCCATTTTTAAAACAAAATCACCTACATCGTTATCATCAAAATGAATAGAGTACCGTTCAACTGCACTTATCAACATTGCTGACATCCAAGGACTCGCAATAAATTGACTCCCTCCCTCGGAGTGTGATTCTGCCGTATGCATTAAAGCACCCGTTGTTGGCACACCTTCTGCTGGAGAAATTTGCATTTTCCTTAGAATTGAAAAAACGTTTTTTGTTTTATCGAATAGTTCTTTCGTGCCTAAAATTTCATAAGCGGTTATATAACCAAATAATTTAAAAGCGGCTTGCCTTTCCGTCCAAAAATTACTGTTAAGTGTGTACTCAACATTAAAGCTATCCCAAGCAGGAATCATTTTATTAATTACATCAGGGATGCGATCATCCCCTTGAAGAATATAATTAGCAACTAAGCTCTCACCATAACTATATTTCATATCATTTGATGGCTTTAACGAGAAATAACCCGCATCATTAATATGTTGTAAATAAAACTGTGTTGCCTTATGAGCTGCTCTTAAATATTTAAACTCGCCACTGCGAAATGCTAATTGATATAAGGTCATTGCTCGATCAAATAACCAAGCTGCATAACTAGTTGTTAAAGGCTGTAATTGTTCGTCAAGAACGCGAGGGTCAACATAGTTTATTGCAGAGTCGCCAAAAAGCTTAAAAGCAGTATCAAATGCTGAAAAGTCAGGATGTGAATTAAATGGGAGTAGTCTAGTTTTAATGACGCTATCGCCATACCATTGTGGAGAAAAAATGGCATAAGCTCTAGGCTCAAATATCTGTAAATCTTTTGAGTAATTATCGTCATCAACTAGCACCCATGTGCTTCTAGGCGAAACTAAATCTATATCTGATAGACTTCTGCTATGTCCCCACTCTAACGCAAGGTTACGCGGTAGCAATAAGCCAAATTCATTGCTTGAAAATGTTAACTCTAACTGTACAACAACTGAACGAATACTTTCTGTTGTGCTATCTGCTGAAGCGTCCCGCCAAGGTAGTATTTTTTTTACCGCCAAAGACACTTCATCACCTGATTCATCTACAATACGAAAATTATTAATATCTGTTAAATAACCTTTGGGGAAAGGAATACCAAATGATACTTTAACCAATTCATCAGGGGCGACACTTTCAATAGCGTTAATTGTAATAGGCGTAGTGCCACGTTCTTTTATTTGAGGAAAGAAACTAACGAGAGCTTGCTCTGTTTTTTTTTGAGTGGTAAATGTTGTATTTAGCGCATTAATTACTTTTGTTGAGCTACTTGATGATTGGATTGAAATATTATAATTGGTATTATAATCAAGTAATTCTGTAGATATGAAAGTGTATTTGTTGGCGATTATTTCACTCTGCCCATTAATAACTCTCTGTTCATCTGATAGTGAAAACTCTAAAACCACCTCTGATGAATCTATATCCTCAGAAAATGAAATTTCAATTTTAGTGTTAACTGCAACATTTTCAGTAAGATTGCTTGGTGTATAATTGACAACACTGATATTATTTTCAACAGGATTAGAAGTAGTTATATTGGTAGAAGCAACAGAAATAACAGAGGAAGATGCTGTTGTTTCATTATTGTTAGCCCCCCCACAAGACAATAGTAAGGGCAAGCACAATAATAGCAACTGCTGCATCTTTAACTTTAAAATAGGCATAATTTTCAAATCCTTTGTAAATCTACTCCTATTATACTCCTAATTAACGACCTTTCCCAAACAATACTATCTCTACCGTTCTAACAAGAATCAGCAAATCGAGTAAAAAGCTGCGATGCTTAATGTAATAAAGATCGTACTTTAATTTCTCCAGTGAATCGGCTTCTGTAGAACCGTATGGGTACTTTAACTGTGCCCAACCAGTTAAACCCGGCTTAACATTATGACGTTCATTATAGTAGGGAATATTTTTAATTAAGCCTTGAACAAACTCTGGGCGTTCTGGTCTAGGGCCAACAAAACCCATGTCGCCACGCATTACATTGTAAATTTGTGGTAACTCATCAATTCTATACTTACGTAAGTAATTACCAATTTTAGTTATTCTAGGGTCATCTTCAGAAGCCATTTGAGCACCAAATTTTTCTGCATCTAAACGCATACTTCTAAATTTAATAATATTAAATGGTTCGCCATCTAGACCTACACGTTCTTGCATGTAAAAAACAGGCGCTGTAATACCCTCATCTATTTTCATCAAAATAACGGTAATTAGCATAATTGGCCAAGTTAAAACAAACAAAACAAAAGCCATGCTAGCGTTAAATATCCAATCTAGGGTATTACGCAAATAATTTACTGAAGCAAAGCCATTGGAATAAATTACCCAACTAGGATAAATAAGATTAACCGCTATCTGACCTGTTTCTCGTTCAATAAAGTCCAAAATTTCAGTAATTTCAATACCACGAATTTTACAAGCGAATAACTCATCTACTGGAATGTTATTGCGGCGTTCATCACTCGCGACAACAATTTCATCTATTTCGTGTTTTAGAGCGTAATTGACAAGCGAGCCGTTTAGATCAATACGAGTTTCTTCCTTAATGCCTTCTTCAGCATCACCATTCATGATTATATAACCATGCACAGAAAAATTTTGTCTATCAACATCTCTACGCATTCTTCTTTCAATAATAGATGCTCTTTCCCCTGCGCCAAGTACTAAAACAACACGCTTATTAAACCCAAAAAAGTCTATTTGAAAAGTTAAATAACGGAACAAACCAACAATAAGAAAGCTTAACAACGATGCCATTGCTAAAATTTCAACGGGAAGTGCATATTGACCATAGAAAGGGTTTACTATGGTAATCACAAAAAAGGCAACCGCAATACTCATTAACAGTCGACGTATTACACCACGAAAATTCACTCGCAGTTTTGAATTGTAAAGCCCAAGTGCCAATGAGGTTAATTGATTAAACAAAGCAAAAGCTAGTGCATAAATTAGTAAATAATTATCTGGAATGACAGACACTTCAACAATAACAGTAAAACTATTGCTATAAAGCACTAAGGGCAAAGTACATAGAAAAAGTAAAAATTCAATTATTATTATTGACTTACTCGCAATAGATAAATCACGAAATTTGGGGCTAGACATATGAGACTAGTTTCCTTGATAAATTATATTTTTCGGAATGACTTCCGCTCAACAGGGATAATAAATTGAGTGAATTTAAACTTTGCTTACACTGATGTAGGCACTCACTACAAAAACAAGAAATTATTCTATCAAAAATAGTATGAAAGTTAACGTTTTATTTACAGCTGTTAAAATGTGTGCATATCAGAAAAAAATACCATACAATCAATAGCTGAATTAAAAATAAATTTTAATGTAAAGGGTATGAACCATGGATAAACATTTCACTAAGGCGCTAAAAATAGTAGTTGCTTTACTTCTAGCACAAATTATTTCTGCTTGCTCTACTAATAATTTACCAACGGCAACTTTACACCCTTCTACTACCGCAGATATCAACTCTTATAAATACCTTATTGGTGCTGGCGATGTGTTAAACATCTTCGTTTGGCGTAACCCTGAGGTTTCAGGATCATTTGTTGTTCGCCCAGACGGTATGATAACCACCTCACTTGTTGAAGATATAAAAGTTTCAGGAAAAACACCTACAGAACTAGCCCGTTCAATAGAAAAAATATTAGGTACTTATCTAAGAGACCCAATTGTTACTGTGACAGTGAATAGTTTTGTCGGACCATTCAGCGAACAAATTCGCGTCATTGGCGAAGCTGCAGAGCCACAAGCTATTAATTACACACAGCACATGACGTTGTTAGATGTAATGATTCAAGTAGGTGGCTTAACTGAGTTTGCCGATGGCAATGATGCGGTATTAGTGAGAATAGAAAATGGCCAGCAAAAACAATATGAAATTATGATTGATGATTTATTGAAAGGTGGTGAGATTAACGCCAATGTTGATATGTTGCCAGGCGACATCATCATAATTCCAGAAGCCTGGTTCTAATAAAAAAGTCAATTATAAAAAAAAACGAAATAACAAGCTAGGCGTTAACTAGTTACGAAGGTAATTGCGAGAATATGGCGCGTCGAAATACGTCGCTTCTATATTCATTGCTAAAAATTAGGGTTAAGAGTACGAATGCAAGAGTTATTTGATGATCTACTAGATTATTTAAAGGGAATTTGGATTAAACGTCGATATATTATTATATCAACATGGTTAATATGCCCCATTGGCTGGGTTGGTGTTTCTTTGATGCCTGACGTATATGAGTCTCAAGCTAGAGTGTATGCTGATACGCAATCTATTTTGGCGCCACTATTAAAAGGCTTAACAGTAGAGACTAACACTGACTCACAAATAAGATTAATGGTAAAAACATTATTGAGCAGGCCCAATTTAGAACGAATATCACGAATGACAGATTTAGACATTCGCGCTAACACACCTAAAGAATACGAAGAAATAATCAAAACACTCAAAGAAGATATTATCATCAAAAAAACAGGGGGGAGAAGAGAAAATATCTTTACTATTTCTTTTGAAGATAAAAGCCCAGAAATGGCTAAAAATGTGGTGCAGTCAGCCTTAACTGTTTTTATTGAAAATACCCTTGGCGAAAACCGTACTGATGCAGATTCTGCCCAGAAGTTTTTAAAAAACCAAATCTCAGAGTATGAAAACAGACTTGCTAGTGCGGAAGCTCGATTAACCGACTTTAAGCAAAAATACAGTAATATGTTGCCTGATCAATATGGCGGCTACTATAACAAGCTCAATATTGCTAAAGAGCAGTTACAAAACATAGAGCTTAGCTTAAAGGAAGCTCAGACCCAGCTTCTATCTGCCAAAGCACAATTAAATACTGTACCTAGCGAATCAAGTAATACTCAAAATAAAATACAAACGTCAACTTCAATTAAAACCAGTTATGATGATCGTATTAATGAATTAGAATTAGTATTGGATTCATTACAATTAAAGTATACCGATAAACACCCTGATGTAGCTGAAGCTAAAAGACGCTTAACACATTTAGAAAAACAGCGAGCAAGCGAAATAGATGACTATTTAAATACTACTAGCAGTGAAGATGGCAGTGCGTTAATAACAAGTCAAAATCCCGTCATTCAACAATTACAAATACAAGTAAATCAATATGAAAATCAGGTTGCTTCAATAAAAGTACGAGCAGAAGACTATAGGTCTAAAGTACAAGAACTTGAAAATAAAATTCATGTGCTTCCTGAAATCGAAGCCGAACTTATTGCTCTTAATCGCGGTTATGAAATTACTAAGAAAAAATACGAAGAATTATTGAGTCGTCAAGAAACAGCCCAATTAGCACAACAAGCTGACGAAACAACCAATAAAATTCAATTTAAAGTTATTGATCCACCACGTGCAGCTACAGAGCCTACTGGTCCCAAACGTATTTTATTTTTAATACTAGTAACTTTTGTCGGTCTTGGCTCAGGTGTTGGTTTGTCATTATTATTAAGTCAATTATCACCTGTCGCTACTTCAACGGCTCAGCTTTCTAAAGCCACTGGCGTGCCGATATTTGGTGTCGTTTCCGCAAGTGAAAACTTAGGGCTACAAAAATGGCACAGAAATAAAACCATTATTTTTATCGTTTCAAATGTATTTTTACTCATTATTTTTATTATGTTTATGAGTTATTTTTTGTTTCCTGATGCTATCCAAGCACCATTAAAAAGGATGTTTTAAGCCGTGAGTACTATAGAAAAGGCATTGGCCAAACAAAAGCAAGCAGAGCAAGATAGAAAAAAACATCTAAAGCTTGATTCAGCTTCACACCTTCAAAAAAACAATGAACCTGTTACGCCTGTAGCAATACCTGATGAGTTGGAAGCTAAGACTATAGAGAACAACGAAAAAGATGTTGCCATACCAAAGTCAGATCAAAATACAATTATTATCAATGGTGATGGTTTAGATAAACGGGGATTTATTTACAGTGCAAAAAGTGCCCATCACATTCAAGAAGAATTTAGACATATTAAACGAAAACTACTAAATAATGCTTTTGGTCCTGCATCAAAAACATTAAAGCATAGTAACTTAATTATGGTTAGTAGCTCGAGTCCAAATGAAGGTAAAACTTATATTTCTATCAACCTTGCTTTAAGCATCGCGCTTGAACAAGATAAAACCGTGTTGTTAGTTGATGCTGATGTGTTGCGTCCAAGTTTGCACAGAGAATTAGAATTTGAAAGCAGAAAAGGATTACTTGAGTTTTTATTAGACGAGGTACCTTCACTTTCTGACGTTATTTATAATACCAATATAGCTAATTTGAAGCTTATTCCTGCAGGTAAACCCCACCATTTAACTAATGAATTATTAGCCAGTACTCGCATGGCAACCCTAGCTGAAGAGTTAGCAGAGCGTTACCCTGATCGTATTGTTATTTTTGATTGTCCGCCAATATTAGGCGTAACTGAAACACCTGTACTCTCAAGTTTAGTTGGGCAGGCAGTTGTTGTTGTTGAAGAGTCAAAAACAAAAATTGATAATGTGAAAAAAGCAGTTTCGCAGCTTGATGAAGATATTGCTATCGGTTTCGTAATGAATAAAACGGTGAGATCTAAAAAGGATGAATATGGCTATTATGGCTATGGCTATGGTAAGAAATAGCAATACAAAAAATATCGGGCTTCACTTCGTTTATACCGGCCTGCAAACTACAATCTCAAAATTTGTTCTTTTTGTAGGTCGATGCTTGCCTCGACAATATCCTTTATTGCTTGCTTTGTCGTTTTCCTTTCTGAGCTTTTCAACTTTTGCTGGTGAGTGGAAATTTGTCCCTAATGTAGGAATAGAAGAAACCTATACCGACAATGTTGAGTTAACCATTACTAACCCAACATCTAGCTTAGTTTCCCAAGCAATAGTTGGCTTAGATGCTGAGTATAGTTCACGTTTGGCAAACTTATCATTTTCAGGTACTAATAACAGTGTCTTTTTTAGTCATGATAGTGAAATCAATGATGATTTTTTAACGCTCAATTTAGAGGGTGGTTATAACATTTGGACTAATGGTCCTGAATTTATAGTTAGTGCTAAAGTCGATAATATCAACAGAAATGCAGCTAGTAATAGCCTTGCTGATTTAGTTTCTGGTGATACTATACAATTAGAAAGCTATTCAACTGGACTAAATTATAATGTCCGTAATAATGACCTCTCTATTCAATCATCTCTTATGTACAACGTCACCAACTATGAAGATAACATTGGTGATTTTAATGGTGTAACGGCAATATTGAATGCTGGTAATGGATCTAATGCTCGTACCTCTTTCTGGCGAGTTTTGAGTAGCTATGGCACCAAAAGCCAAGATTTTTCAGGTGAAACAAGAACTGGCGATCAATACAGAATTGATGCTCAATTAGGCTTAATCACATCATTTAACTTTAATCCTTTTGTTCGTTTCTATGATGAAGATTTTAGTGGCGATTTTATCAATCAAAATCAACAAACCACCTCATCATGGGGGCCCGGCATACGGTGGTTAGTTTCACCACATTTGAACATAGACCTCTCTTATAACTATGTTGCCGATAAAACTGTTAGTGAAGATTATGTTGCAGCATCGATTCAATGGGAGCCTTCAGCAAGAACTTCTTTGTCTGCAGGGTATAGCCAACGATTTTTCGGTGATTCTTACAATTTTGATTTACAACATCGAACAAAGCGCCTAACAAATTCTATAACCTACAAAGAAGATTTGCAGGTGTTCGATCGAAACAACTATGATCAAGTAGATATAGGCATATTTTGGTGTCCTGCTGACATAACTATTGAAAATATTTCACAATGTTTTATTCAGTCAAACCAACCGATTAGTGGTGATTTTCAGTTGGCTAGCTTTTTTTCGTTAGAGCCTATAGACAGTAATGAATTTTCTTTGAATAAGCGCTTCGCTTGGACTTCTAAATTGCAACTCGCTCGAACTTCTTTTGCTATCAATACCTCTGCCAGAAGGCGTGAAAGGTTAGAAACGAAAGTTGTTGATGATACTTTAAGTGCAGCAATAACCGTAGAGCGAAAAATTAGTGGCAAAAGTAATCTCACTTTATTGGCTAAATACGATTATTTAATCTTCGATAAAAATAACCCTGCGGGCAGTCGACAAGAAGATAACTATAGTACTGTTTCTGCCACCTATTCAAAAGATTTAGCATCTTCACTATCTGCTTATTTTACACTTCAACATGTCAATAGAGACTCAAATGTTGACCAATATAGCTATACTGAAGTACGCGCCATGATTAACGTAACAAAAGAATTTTAATATGTACGAAAGTTACTATGGTTTTTCTGAAAAGCCATTTCAATTAAGCCCTGATCCTCGATTTTTCTTTGCAACAAATCATCACCAGCGAGCATTATCCTACTTAGAATATGGTTTAGATCAAGGTGAGGGATTTATTGTTATTACTGGCCCTATCGGCACAGGTAAAACAACTATTGCCAGAAATTTATTATCGTCTATTGGTGATGAAAACATTGTTGCTGCACAATTAGTGACAACTAAATTATCGCCTGATGAGTTACTAGAACTAGTGGCTGCTGAATTTAAAATCCCCTTAAAAGGCAATAGCAAAGCAGAAATACTTCGATGTATAGAGGCCTTTTTGATCCAACTGCATAAACAAGGGAAACGGGCACTACTCCTTGTTGATGAAGCACAGAACTTACCTGCTGAAACTGTTGAAGAGCTACGTATGCTGTCAAATTTTCAATTAGACGATAAGCCGCTGATTCAAAGCTTCTTGCTTGGCCAAGAAGAGCTTAAGGATATTATTCAAGCACCGAATATGGAGCAATTTAGACAGCGTATCATCGCCTCAGCACATTTAAAGCCATTAAGTGTAGATGAGGTAAAGAATTATATTAATCATCGTTTACAACAAGCTGGCTGCGATAAAGAAGCCTTGTTTTCAGACGCTGCCTTTGAGGCTATTCATGAGAAAACTTTAGGTGTTCCTCGTAAAATTAATATTTTTGTTGATCGTTTGTTATTGTTTGGATTTTTAGAAGAATTAACTCATTTTGATCTTGACTCTATCAATGATGTCGCTGAAGAAATGTCAGTTGAATTAACAGGGTCATTAAGCTCACAGGCTCTTGAAAACACTCAGCAAAAGAGCCATGAATCGAATCAGCAGGTAGTTGTTAATTCAAGCGAAAATGTTGAAAACCTTAAGGATGTTTTAAGGGAAGTAGAAGAAATCTTAGAAAGTAATATTAAACAGAAGATCAAAATGGCTCGATATGTTGATAAATTACTCAAGCAGAAAAGTCGTTTATATGCACAAGAGCAAGTAAAAACAGAACTATCAGACTAAGTTTCCAGCATATAATATTAAGTGTTAAGGGCGCAATAAATTACGCCCTTTTTAGCCATTTCTTCAATAATGCATCTGCCTCAGATTTTTTTTCATGATTAGAGTTTACAACATCAAGCATTAACTCAATTGCTTCTTTGTCTCGGTTAAGAGCTTTTAACGTTAACGCTAAATGATATTTTATCTCTGGATTGGAGCTATTAATGGCTAATGCTTTTCTGAATAAAGGCAAAGCAATATTATATTTTTTTGTCTGATAATAAATCCACCCCAATGTATCTAATGAATCGGGCTGATTATCAACTAACGTTAACGACTGTTTAGCTAACTGCTCGGCTCGTTGATAATCTGGCACATTTAACGCTACAACACTGGCATTATTTAATATTGCCGGGTGTTTAGGGTATAGACTAACGAGCTTCTGGTATATTTTATCGGCAAACTGCCATTCTTTTTTAGCAATATATATTTCAGCTAACGCTGTATTCAACAGTAAGCTTTCTGGTTTTATTGATAATGATTTTGTTAGTAGATTGGTAGCTTTTTTAGTTCGCTTTGTTGCTATATAGACTAAGTTCAACCCAACTACACTGCTATCATTACTAGCAAGCTTAATACTCTTTTTATAATATTTTTCCGCCAAGTCATACTGCTTAGTTCTCAGATATGAATTTGCAATCACTTCTATTAATTCTACAGAAAGCTTATGGTTTTCTTCAAAACCTTTTATCAATTTTATTGCACTTAACGTGTTATTATCAGCATTATAAAGCTGAGCTAAACCGATAATAATTTGTTCGTTATTTTCATCCCAAACCATTGCCTTTTTATAAGCAGAAATTGCTGCTGATACCATAGAAAACTGTTGATATAATTCAGCAGTAAGTTGCAATATTCGCCCTTTATCTGCTCCTTGTTTCATAGCTGATTTATAAGCGCTAGCTGCAGCGTTAACATCTAAGTTTCGACTATGTAAGCTCGCTAGTAAAAGGTAAAGTTCAACAGTTTTTCTTTGATTCAATAAATAAGTATTGAGCGTTTCTATGGCAAGTAATAATTGTTTATTACCAACATAACTAACAATTAAATTTTTCAATAATACTTCATTTCTATTATCAAGCTTAAATTTTTGTTCAAGTAAAACAACACCTTTTTCGGAATCATTAGTTCTGTTATACAGCTTTGCTAAAGAGACTAACAAATCAATATCATCTGGCGACGTTACTAATGCCCTTTTCAAGCGATTTATAGCAGCATCTTTTCTATTATTTTGAAAATCAATGTTAGCTAAACTAATTATTGACTTTATATGCTCAGGTTCTATAGACAACCCGAGAGTAAACTGTGCAATAGCCTGTTTTGTGTTACCTGAAATTTGATAAATATAACCCAGGTGATGTTGAATATTAACGTCATTAGGCATATTACTCGCTAGCTTTTTAGCAACACTAAGCGCTTTATCTATTTTTCCAGATTTGACATAAGACTCAACAAGCAACAAGCCGACAATGGTAGGATCAAAATCAGCAGCAGAAGCTGTTAATAGATGTTCGATCGCTTTTTCAGGGTTACCACTCGCTAAGTAACTTTGTGCAAGCTGCGCATCTGCAACACCTAAATCAGGCTTTAATTCTTTAACTCTTTCCAGATAAAAGTGAGCCTTGTCATATTGCTTTAACGATAAATAAGCTATTCCTAGCATAGATAGCACTTTAGGATTGTCTACCTCTAAAAGATTTGCGCGACTCAATAGGTTTTTTGCTTGTTGTGGCTTTTTTTCAATCAGCTCAATTGTTGCAGCAAGCGTTAAAGCATTGATATTGTTTTCATCAATAACTAAATATGCATCAATATATTGCCTAGCTGATTTATACTTTTCTTGATGAAATAAAATTACTCCAGCTAAATAATAATATGATGGATTAGAGCGCAATATATCTTCACTTAAATGTCCTAAAACTTGAGCAATTTTTTCAATGGAACTTTCTGCTTCTGCATTTTCATTTTTTCGAACCTCAAGCATTGCTTTTAGAAACTCAGCTTTAGGTTCATTGGGAACCTGCTCTAGGACTTTATTTGCATACTCTTCTGCAATATCAAATTGTGTTAATTCTAGATTAATAGTACTAGCAAAAATTAATGACTGAATATTATTTTTATCTATTAATAAAGCGTTATTGATTGCTGATAAAGCAAGTTCATTTTTACCTAAGCTTTGTTGAATGCTCGCTTTTAGGTTCCACGCTTTGATTGGAGGAATATAACTCGCTAATACTTCATCAACTAACTTTTCAGCCTGATTATATTTAAAATAGTTAACAAAAACCTGTGCTAAGCCCAATTTAGCACCAATATTGCTGGCATCAAAAACTAGCGCGGTATTGTAATCATTTTCTGATAGTTTTAGTTGACGTAATCCTAAATGAGCGTCACCTCGTAGCACGTAAATTTTTGCTGCTAATTTATTATCATTTGTTTGTTCTGGTAAATAATCTAGCACTTTCTTATATTGCCCTTGCAAAATGTAGGACTCCGCAAATAACAATTGGAGCTGATTTGTATTTGCGCCTAACTCACTGGCTTGCGTCAATGCTACTTCTGCTGCACTAGCACTGCCATTGGCAAGTAAAATTTCCGCTAGTAATATATGCGAAGCTAAATGCTTAGGTGATGATTTTAGTGCGTTTTTTACATGGATCAGTGCTTCGTTGTATTTATTATCACTTAATGCACTGCGCGCAGCTTCATATTTTTTCTCATTTTCAGTCGCAAGTAATGAAAAAGAGAGAAGTAACAGTAGAGACAAATAAACTTTCAAAAAATATTCCAAAGAATTAATGGTGTATTAATATAATTATGTCAAACTTGTTTGCACAAATAAAACCATTGTTTAGTTATATTTTTGTTGTTGTCAGTTTTTTTTACACCTCATAAAAACACTTTGTAAAAGTTGTGGATTTAAAAAACAAAACAACAAAATAACAACGACTTACAATTTTGGCCTAATCTTTGCTTTATTACTTACCATTAAGTAGTTTAGCTATATAAATAATGTTAAGCTGTATATTTCTTCTTTAGGATGAAGTTCATGTTTTCTAAATTTTCTTTTTCAAAAGCTTTAATATTAGGGTTTTCTCTTTTTGTAAGCTATACCGCGACAGCAAAACTCACTACCGTTGGTGATTTAATTCAGGTTTCAATCACCATAAAAGGTAATGATTGTGCCGGATACTTTGGCGCTAATTTTAATGCCTGTGAAATAACACATGTAAAATCGGGAGACACTGAAGTTTTCGCTTCGATTATGGGTAAGTTTGATACTGAAAACAGCAGTGACACTGAATTTAGCGCAGGTTCATCTGCAAGCGATTGGACATTTAATGGTTCAAGTGCCAACAGCACTGATAATAGAAAAAATGGTACTTGGAAATATGTTGGCAATTCTTACCCCGGTGTTTCTTACTGGACAGCTAAAGGTGGCCCTAAATTTACCCTTAACTGGATGATAAATAAAAGTGATAAAGCTTTATGCAAGAATTTAGCAAGAACTAAAAACTGCCTCAGCCTAGCGCTTGCTGTTACTGAAGGTTCTTGGTTAACACCTAAAAACAAAAATAATGGTAAAAGATATGATTTGTCACATATTTCCTTTTATGGCAATAAATGTGACAATAATTGTGCTACAACACAAGTTCCTGAACCAACATCAATTGCACTGTTTGGTTTAGCTCTACTAGGTCTTTCTGCACGACGTAGAACTAACCTTAAGTAAAGTAATTATATATTTTGAAGTAAAACGCCTCAAATGAGGCGTTTTTTTATTGATCAAAATTCATTTCATTATTGCCAAAAATAAACCCTATCCTATTTTATTTATATTCAACTCATACTTCTCAATTAACGAATACAAGGTTGGCCTTGTCACACCGAGTAGTTGAGATGCTTTAGACATATTACCTTCCGACAGCGCATAGGCCTTTTGAATTGCAATCGACTCAGCTTGTTCACGTACAGTACGTAAATTTAACGATAATTCATAATTACTGTCATGATGATCAAAAAAGCCCAAATCAAAGGCTGTAACCTGAATCCCCGTACTCATAACAACAGACGATTTAACTTTGTTTTGCAACTCTCGAATATTACCCGGCCACTTATGTGCTTTAATGGCACTAATGGCATCATCAGAAAATGATTTAACATTACTTTTATATTCTGTAGCATAAAGCTGTAAAAAATACTGCGCAAGAATTAGTACATCTTCATCACGGTCACGCAAAGGTGGAATATTTAAAGTAATTTCACTAACGCGATAAAACAAATCTTCCCTAAACTCCTTGTTAGCGACCATTTCTTCTAAATTTTGATTGGTTGCACATACTACCCTAACATTAACAGGAATTTCTTCCCTTCCGCCCAGTCGTTCAATTACCTTTTCTTGTAAAAAACGTAGTAATTTAGCTTGTAAATTAAAGGGCATGTCTCCTATTTCATCAAGAAACAAGGTACCGCCTTCCGCACATTCTATTTTACCTTTTGTTGATTTATGAGCCCCTGTAAACGCACCCTTTTCAAAACCAAATAATTCACTTTCTAATAATGTTTCAGGGATTGATGCACAATTAATAGCAATAAATGGCTTATTTATCCTATCACTGGCAAGGTGTACTGCTTTAGCAGTTACTTCTTTACCTGTACCACTTTCACCTAATAATAATGCTGTAATGTTTGTTGGCGCAATGCGCTTGACCATAGTACGTAGACGTTCTATGGCTTCACTATTGCCAATAATACCAATGTTACTATCTGTAGCAGCGCGCATAGTGCGGTTTTCGCTTTCTATGGTTGCAAGTGTTAATGCGCGAGAAATAATAACGTTGATAACTTCAGCATCAATGGGTTTTTGATAAAAATCATAGGCGCCTGCAGCAATAGCTTTTAAAGCATTAGTTCTATCTTCATTTCCTGTAATAACAATAACTTTAGTGTGCGGTGCAATGGCAAGAATTTCTTCCAAAGCCTTTAGCCCTTCACTTGCATTAGCAGCATCGGGTGGTAAGCCTAAATCTAACGTGACAACCTTAGGCTCATGTCGCCTAACAGCGGCAATTGCAGCTTCTCTATCGCCCGCCAATATAGCACTGTAATCAGACAAGCTCCACTTAAGCTGTTTTTGAATTCCTTTATCGTCATCTACAATTAATACTTTTTCCATTACCGCCCATTCCTAATTATTAAATAAAGTTTCGAGTTACGAAAGCATCCAATCAACCAATAACTTATTTCGTCACTATGAACTCGAAACTCACAATTTCCCTTTATTCTGGTAAACAAATAACCATGTTTGTTCCCTGTCCCTCAACACTTTCAACCGTTAAGCTACCGGCAACACTTTCAAAAAATTGCTTTGCTTCAAAAACACCAATTCCCATACCCGCATTACCTTTAGTGGTATCAAAAGGTTTGAAAAGCCTAGTTTTAATAAAGTTTGCTGGCATTCCGCAGCCATTATCACTAACCACAATTTTTATTTGCTGCTGCTTTTTCTCTAGTGTTATTTTTACCCAGCCATCATCATTGGTGGCTTCTTGCGCATTTTGAATTAAATGATTCATCACTGAAAAAAAACGTTCTTCATCGATAGTTGCCAAACACTCCCCTTGATTACTCAAGGTAACTTGTGGTTGCATGACATTACGCTGCATAATAACTTTTTCAATAATATCACCAAGCTCCACACTTTTACTAGTTGATTGCGCGACTTGCTTATTTCTTAATTGCGCTAACACTTTCGCTAAGCGCTCAGTGGCAGATTCAACGGTTTCAAAAACATCATCAACAAACTCGGGGTTACCTCGATGCTGCGTCGCATTAGAGGTTATTAGCGCCAACTGAGCTTGAATATTTTTTAAATCATGGACGAGGAAGGCAGACATGCGATTAAAGGCGTCAAACTGCTTTGACTCCGCCAGTTTATCATTAGCTTCATTAAGGGAGATAAAATTACCCAACTGCTTGGATACGGCAAAAAGTAAATCTCTATCCTCCCAATTAAGTTTATGCTGTTCTTCTGTGTTTGCTAGTACGAAAAAACCGTAAAAAGCCTTGCCAATAAAAATAGGAACTAAAATATTAACGCCTATTGCTTGCCAGTTTTTAGGTTGGATAAATAAACCTGGGTAGGTCAGTGGATCTTCATCATACTCATTGATATCAATGATCCAGCCCTGATTTTTGACAAAATGTTCAATTAAAATCAGATCTTTATCAAACACCCCCTCTAACGCTATACCATCGCTATGCTTAACGACAAAATTATTGTTACCGTTAGATTTAATTACAACTCCACTTGTTGCTTCAAGCTTCGACATCATAATCTGCAGTGATATTTGATAATAATTTTCGGCACTTGCGGTTTCAATTTTGCCAATAAGCTCTAACCACTCTTCACGGTATTCATATTTATTAGCAAAAAAATGTTTGGAAATAAAAACCTTGACCTGACGCCGAACAGTTTCAGTTACTAATAATACCGCAAGTACAATACTGCCAAGAATAAAGAAGCCAAAACTGACTAATTGCCCCCATTCACCACCAAAGTAGTTAATCAAATAGCCTGCTAAAGCCATTAGCAATAGATATAAGCCTGCAATCATTAACATTGAGCTATAAAAAACAACATTACGAGAAACAAATATCCGCACTGTGCCTGCTTTAAATCGTCGAATGCTTATTAACAATAACGGTACAGCTATCGCAGCTAAATAACCTCTAAGGTACCAAAAATCAAATTCAATACCGCCCACCATTGTAGCCTGTGCATAAAGAACAAAATCGAAAACAGCAATACTTCCTAGCGCGATAACCAATGGCGTTATTGATTTTTTCGCTTCAAGACTAGCACCACGGTAAAGCTGCTCAAGCAAAACTAAACTGGTTAGGTTTAGCAATACAAATAACAAAAATAAGTATTCAAATGAAAATTCAAGCGTATAACTTACGCCCCAGCACAAAGCAGTAGAGCCAAACCAAAAAAGCAAATACTTGCTAACAGCTTTATTTTTCAATATCTCTAGAACGTTACTTTTTTCTACATTAAAACTGAGTAACAGTACTGAAAATGCAGCTATTTTAGCGACATCTGCTAGCATTGCCCACTGCAAAGAAAAGCCGAGGATAACTTGTGTCGCAGCAACAATATTCGCAGTTGCCGCCATCAAAGCACTAAATAGCAACCACTTAGCAATACTTGACTGGTTGTGAGCAGCAATGATGAGTAGAGAAAAGAGAATATAGGCAATACCAGCAAAGCTGTAGCCCCAAATACCTACAGTGTACATTTCCATAAATTAATTATTTATATCCGCAGTAAGATTTGATTGAACATTTGAGCGAGTAAGCAGCTCTGTTAATACCGGCACTAATAAGAAACTGGATATTGCCGAAACACATAACCCTGAAATAAGCACTACACCTAAAGGTTGCCATAATGCTCCACCGTATAAAGTTAATGGTATTAAACCACCAATAGTCGTTAATGTGGTTAACAATATAGGCGTGAAACGAGTTGCACTAGCACTAAGTATTGCCTTTTTCTTATTCAATCCTGCTGTTAAATTTCTATTGGTTGTGTCAATTAAAATAATAGCGTTGTTGACGACGATACCAAACAAACTAATCAAACCAATAAAAGCCATCATAGAAAAGGACAAACCGGTTAAATACAAACCAATAACAGAGCCTGCCATAGCAAATGGAATAGAACTAAAAATAATGAGAGGTTGTAAAAATGATTTAAACTGCAGTACCAAAATAGCAAAAATACCAATTGCCGTTATCAGCATAATTTGAGTTAAACCCGCAAACGATTCTTGTCTAGACTCTTCTTCCCCTCCTAAGGTGTAATACATTCCCACCGGCAAATTGTACTGTTCAATGTATTTAACAAAGGTGTCGGTCAGCTCTTTAACTGAATAGCCCGTGGCTGCATCAGCAGAAACTTTTGCCATACGTAATTTTTGATAATGAAAATAATCCGTTTGACCTTTTTTCAACTCAGTATTAACCACTTGCATTAACGGTATTTGTTGCCCTGTCAAACTCGTTACATAGACATCAGCAAAGGTATTAATATCTGAGTGCTTATTACGAACTAAAATAGGGTAGTTTTCACCATTACTGTCATTAAAGCGACCAATATAAGTACCGGTTAAAACTGACTGTAAGGTATTATCTAATGCGTTTATATCAATATTAGATAATCCCGCTTTATCGTAATCAATTTGTAAATGTAATTCCGTATTAGCAATTCCCATAGGGTTATCAATATTAATTGTCCCCTTTGTTGCTGCCATTTTACTGGCTAAATCATTGGCCACTTTCTCTAAATCACTCAAAGATTCTGAGATTAAACGAATAGCAATGGGTTGGTCTGTTACCGGCCCTTGCGTAAATTCTTTTACGGTTATCTTTGCTTGCTGCCAACTGCCAAATTCTCGTCTTAAATTATCTACTAATGACGATACTTCTTGCTGATTAAACGCTGTTAACACCACCAAAACTTGACCATACCTCACTACACCTCGCTTAGGTATTTCATTATAGTAAATGCGCGGGTTAGAGTTACCAACATTTAAAGCAACTTTACTGGCTAAAGGTTGTTTTTCAATAAAACCTGTCATCTGCTGCATAACATCATTGGTATAGGCAAGAGAAGAGTTAGGGGGTGTTTCCACATCAATCAAAAGCATTGGTTTCTCAGCTTTAGGAAACAAACTTAAACCAACTTCAGAAAAAAGTGATAGCATTGAAAACAACCCTAATAGTGCGATAACAATCACCACTAGCTTTAATTTAAACAATTTTGCTAACCAAGGCGTGTATGTTTTCTCCGCAAAACTATTAAGATAATACTGCAATGTTTTTATTTTAGATGGTTTCCCTGTGAATACTTTACTCGCTAATAAGGGCAAAAAAGTTAACGATAAAAGTAATGAGGCTAGTAGCACTAACACCACGGTCACTGGCATTGAGCGAATAAAATCTCCGGTATCACTCGCTAGCATCAACATAGGTAAAAATGCCAACATTGTTGTAACAGTACCACTAGCCGATGCCCATGCAACCCTTTTGGTTCCTTGAATTGCCGCATCAGTAATATTATTTATCTTTGCTTTTTCTCTATGAATACTTTCCGTAACAACAATTGCATCATCAACAAGTAAGCCTAACGCGATTATTAACCCAACGATAGACATTTGCTGTAAGCCATAACCAGAAAAATCTAACCAACCAATAGCAATTAAAAAAGAAAGCGGAATAGTAATGATAACCACCAATGACTCTCTTAGCCCTAGAAAGATCAGAGCTAAAACGCCAACAAGAATAAGCCCCTGCCATAGATTATCAAAAAATCCATTAACTCTGCTTTCAACACTTTCAGCCTGTTCAAATAAAACATCCATTTTTATTGTTGATGGCAATGTTTTTTTGAAAAGCGCTATTTCTTGTTGAATAGCCTTGGTCAGGGAAAAAATATTTGTATCTATTCTTTGTTCAACAGTAATAAAAACAACGGGTTTTTTATCAAAATACGCTAAGTAGCTTGGCTCTTGACTGCCAAAACTCACTTTAGCAACATCTTTAAGGCGCAAAACAAAATCATCGTCAGAGACAATTATGGTGTTTTCTAATTGTGCAATTTTTTCAAAATTACCACTCGCTTTAACATTAAAACGACGCGTATTCGCATCAACAAATCCTGGGGTAATATTGATTGCTCTGCCTTGCAATTTTTGCATTACTTGTGTGGTAGAAATATTGTGGTGCAAAAGTAAATCCAAGTTAAGATCAACAGCAACAACTTGTTGTGGATAACCCCAAATGTCAGCTTTTTTAACACTTGCTATTGCTTCTAGTCGTTTCTCTAATAGCTTTGCATAAAACTCCATTTGCTTATAATCAGTTGGCTCTGTCCATAAGGCTAATTGAACAATTGCGACTGCGGTAGGCGTTGCCTTTAACACCAGCAAGTCTTGCACACCTGTCGGTAATGAAGGTTTGACGGAAGAGACAGCAAGTTGCACTTTATTAAAGGCTAATTCGGGATCCGAGCCATAGTGAAAAGTAACTTCAATACGTGCGCCACCATTTTTTATCTGAGATTCAATTTTTTTAATATTATCAATATCGGCAAACTCTTCTTCAAGAGGGTCAACCACTAAGGTTTCAATATCTGTTGGTGATGCTCCCGGATAAATTACTTCTATTAAAGTTATTGGAATATCAAATTGAGGGTCTTCACTACGCGGCATATTAAAATATGACACTATGCCAACAAGAACAAGTAGGGCTACAATAGTCAGGGTAAACTGGGCATTTTTAATAGATAAGCTAGGTAACTTCATTATATTTACTTCTTAGTAGAAATAAGAGGTAACTTATTCCATCCCAACGTAATGACATTCAAAGCAGCTGAGCTTTCTTGAGCTACTAAATAAAGAAAATCATTATCTATTTTATAAATACTAAAAGCTTGTTGCTCTGGCTTATTATGTCTTTCAACAGTAATTAAAGCCTCTCCTTGCTCATTTACTGCATTTAACGCTGCAATGGGTAGCCGATATACATAATCTTGGCCTTGAGCATAAATCAATATTCGCGCCAATTGACCAACAATCATTGGTTTGGCTTCGTTGTTTTCGGCTAATAAAACTTCAATAGTAAATAAATGGCTTTGGCTGTCGGCAATAGCAGGTATTTTACTTATTTTTCCATCAACAAGTCCCAAATACGCTAAATGCACTTTCACTTTTTGACCTAAATGTACTAATGAAATTTCTTCACCAGTTAAGGCGACACTGACTATGAGATTGTTTGACAATTTTGCAACTTGTAAAGCGCCTACACCTGGCGCTTGTAACTCGCCAAGATCAGTATTACGCTTAACAACTACGCCATTAAAAGGCGCAAATATTTGGGCTTTTTCTAAATTATAATAAGCTACTCTATAAGCCGCGCGAGTAGTATCAACATCGGTTAATGCGTCATCTAATTCTCGCTGTGAACTTAGGTTATTTTTCATCAGCGTTTTTATGCGCTTTATATTTCGCTTTGCTTGTAATAGGCGGGCATAAGTAGCATTTTTATCTGCATTTAATTCAGCGGTATCTAATGCGGCTAATAATTGCTTAGCTTCAAAGACTTCTCCTTCGTCAACATGCAATTGTGTTAAAAACCCTGTCGCTTTAAAAGAAAGGTTTACCAGCCGAGAAAAATCAACTCTACCTGTTCTCTGTATCACTTGAGTATAGAGCTCTGGTTCGACCTGAGTTAACTGATACCCTTCATTAACAGCGCATTGTACTGTATTAGCATAGCTAAGAAACAGGATAAAACTACACAGCTTCGTTTTTAATATATTACTTGGGGAAAAATAAGATAAGTACATTTTCATCACAATAAAAGAGTAAATTATTCAATAAGGTATTGAAAGTATAGCTACTACTTTAGGCATTTTTGTAGGTAAAGTACATTAATATTGTTGGTTGATGTTACCAAGGCAGAAGAACACAGTAATAGATAAATAAGCATTCAAGATACTAATCAACTTAACTCACTGTAAAATATAGCCTTATTGTTGATAAGGTAAGTATAATCAAGCTCTTGTTAGCAGAAGAACAGATCAAAAAAACCGGCCTTAGCCGGTTTTTAAATTACTAATAGTTTTTAAAACGTTACGTAAAAGGAAGCTTTATAAAACCATAGTATTTTTCAGTTTGTTTAAGGCATTTTTCTCTAACTGACGAACACGTTCAGCTGAAATTTGATATTTGTTTGCCAAATCTTGCAAGGTTGACTTATCTTCTGCTAACCAACGAGTTTTAATAATATCTTGGCTACGTTCATCTAATGCAACTAATGCTGTAGATAAACGACTATTGGCATGATTTTCCCAGTTAGCATTTTCAACTTCAACGGCTAAATCTGACTGTTTATCTTCAAGATACATCGCAGGAGAGAAGCTACCCGCACTGGCATTATCATCATCATCAGAAGAAAGTTCGAAGGCTTGATCATGACTGCTCATACGATTTTCCATTTCCATAACATCTTTGGTGCTTACACCTAGAGTTTCGGCAACTGTATTTACTTCATCATTGCTAAACCAACCTAAACGTTTTTTATTCTTACGAAGATTAAAAAACAACTTACGCTGTGCTTTAGTAGTTGCTACTTTAACAATACGCCAGTTTTTCAGTACATATTCGTGAATTTCAGCTTTGATCCAATGTACGGCAAATGACACCAAACGCACACCTACTTCAGGGTTAAAACGTTTTACGGCTTTCATTAACCCAACATTACCTTCTTGTACTAAATCGGCTTGCGCCAACCCGTAACCTGAATAGCCTTTGGCAACATGAATAACAAAACGTAAATGTGACATGATCAATTTCTGTGCTGCTTGTAAATCATTTTCATTATAGAGGCGAGTGGCGAGATCATGCTCTTCTTCAGCAGTAAGCATCGGAATGCTATAAGCTGATTGCATGTAAGATTCAATACTGCCACTGCGTGGAACGGTAAGTTGCATGGTATTGCTCATAATAATAAACCTCAATTTTCTTGAAAATAGTACTTGTCTTTCACTCGCGATTGTAACATTAATCAGGCTCTTTGACTATAAAAGGTCTGATGAGCAGCGACGAGCGAAGACAAACATTAGCTTAATAGATGGGGCAAAACAAGATGATCTTTCATTTTTTTGATAATAGATTTGTTAAAGAATGTTATCTGTTATTTTTGTTATTTAATAACAATACGATAGCTTACCTATATTGATCATTCAGCATTGGGCTCGATGGCTCGAATATGCTTACGTACCGAGATATAACTACCTGCCAACCCTAAGAACACCGCAAAAACAATCAATAACAACGCCTCATTAAAAGACAAAACCTGTAGTTGAAAGCTACTTTGATATAAATCAGTTAATTTACCAATAGCAGCCGTTAAATATTGCGCTAGAATACTGACCGCTAACCAAGACAGTAAACCACCAAAAATGCCGTACCAAACACCACTGTACAAAAATGGTCGTTGAATAAAACTATCTGTTGCGCCCACTAATTTCATAATAGCAATAGCATCTTGTTGACTTAAAATAGCCAACCGAATGGTATTACCAACAATAAGCACGACTGACATACACAACAAAAGCGCAACGCCAATAACAATATCTTCTATTAACTGCGCCATTGCTTCTAAACGGGTAAGCCACTCTAAATCAAGTTTGCCCTGTTCAACTTCACGCTCTTGTTTTAGCTTTTCTAACAACTCATTTGCAGCATCTGCTTGGCTAGCGCGTTTGGTTGGTGTAACTAAAACCGTTGCGGGCAAAGGATTTTTATCAAGGTATTCAAGTGATTGACCAAACCCTGATAATATTTTAAATTCTTTCAGTGCTTGTTTTGCAGAAATATAATGAACATCGCTGACCTCTTTATATAACTTGATACGCTTTACTAAGTTTTGCGCACTTTTATCTGACGTAGAGAGTGTTAAAAACAAGGTGATTTGTGAAGCACTATCCCACTGTTCACTAACTTGTTTAGCATTTTTGACAAACAGGTGTAGCGTAGCCGGTAACGCTAAACTAATACCTAGTACAAACACTGTCATTATGGAAGTAAACGGAGTACGCCATAAATCGCCTAAACTACCAACAGCTTGTTGCAGGTGACGAATAGGTAAGGTCAATAGTCGCCTAAGCAAAGAGTTGCGCTGAGTTAAACCACTAGAGTGCATATTACTCATGGCTTACTCCTTGAGTTTGCAAACCATCAACAATACCATCGTTGATCATAGTGCCTTCTTTTAACGTTAAAGTGCGATATCGCATACGAGCAATCAAGCCAAGATCATGAGTGGCAATGAGTACGGTTACTCCAGCAGCATTAAACTCTTCAAAAAGACTAATAATATCAAGGGATAGCTTGGGATCTAAATTACCCGTTGGTTCATCGGCAAGTAATATAGGTGGTTTGTTAACAATAGCGCGGGCAATGCCGACTCTTTGTTGTTCACCGCCAGATAGCATATGTGGAAAGCATTTCAGTTTGGCGCTTAAATGCACTTTGTCTAAAGCAGTTTCAACACGTTTTTTAATTTCTTTATGGCTAACACCTTCAATGATCAAGGGTAAGGCAACATTATCAAAAATAGTGCGGTCTTTTAGTAGGTTATGGCTTTGAAAAATCATACCTATGCCACGACGAACGTAAGGAATTTGTTGGTATTGAATTTTAGCCAGCTCTGTATTATTAACTAAAATACTTCCTGAGCTCGGCTTTTCCATCATAGAAATTAGCTTTAACAACGTACTTTTACCGGCACCTGAATGACCAGTTAAAAAAGCCATTTCTCCTGCTTCTAAGGTAAAATTAACTTGTTTTAACGCCAGAAAACCACCGGGGTAAGTTTTGTTAACATGATTAAAGCTGATCATAAATTATTATTATTTTTTAATTACTTGTTTTACTCAGTCTATTCTTTAACAAACAAAGCATCAATAAAATCATCACCATTAAATGGGCGCAGATCGTCGATACCCTCACCAACACCTAAATAGCGAATAGGAATGTTATGCTTATTGGCAATAGCAAAAACGACACCGCCTTTGGCTGTACCATCTAGCTTAGTTAGCGTTAAGCCTGTTAAGCCAACGGCTTCATCAAATAATTTGGTTTGACTTAAGGCGTTTTGACCTGTGCCAGCATCTAAAGTTAGCATCACTTCATGAGGTGCATTAACATCGAGTTTTTTCATCACTCGAACAACTTTTTTCAGCTCTTCCATTAAGTGCGCTTTGTTCTGTAAACGGCCAGCAGTATCGGCAATAATAATATCAACATTACGTGCTTTGGCTGCGCTAATAGCATCAAAAATAACGGATGCGCTATCAGCACCGGTATGTTGAGCAATAACAGGGATATCGTTACGTTCTCCCCAAACTTGTAGTTGTTCTACTGCTGCGGCTCTGAAAGTATCACCTGCCGCGAGCATGACTGATTTACCTTGTGCTTGAAATTGTTTCGCTAATTTACCAATGGTTGTGGTTTTACCAACCCCATTAACCCCAACCATTAAGATGACAAAAGGACCATCACTTTCAGGTACAGCTAAAGGCTGATTAACGTTTTCGATAACCTTTTTTAACTCTATTTTCAATAATTCATAAAGCGCTTCTGCATCTTTTAATTGTTTACGATTAGCACTTTGCGTTAATGAGTCGATAATCTGCATGGTGGTTTCAACACCAATGTCAGCCAATAACAAATGTGTTTCTAACTCTTCAAACAAATCATCATCAATTTGTTTGCCGCGAAATAAATCAAATAATCCGCCGCCTAAGTTTTGCCGCGTTTTACTTAACCCTTGCTTTAAACGGGCAAAAAAACCAAGTTTATTGGTTACTGCCACTTGCTCTTTTGGTTCATTTGTTTCAACGGCAGGCAAGCTTTCGGCTGTCACTTCTTCAGAGGAGGACGGCTCCTCAAGATCAGGCTGTTCATCTTCAAGCTGTGTCGCTACTGTTGCAACAACTTCATCAACAACAGCTTCAGTTGCTGATGCATCAACAACAGACTCAGATTCTACAATAGCTTTTTCTTCAGAAACGCTAACATCCTCAACAATTTTGCTTTCTTCTTCCTGACCCATACCTAACCAGGAAAACAACCCTTTTTTCTTCTTAGACACTTTATTCGACCTAACAGTATTGGTATTACAACCAAATGGGGATAAAATTGCCGCTATATTAGCATTTAAAATGATAACTGTCAGTGATATGAATCAAGCGAGAAAGCAACAAAATAAAAAGTCGCCATTAGGTAGCATTCGTATCATTGCCGGTAAGCATAGAGGCAGAAAACTTCCGGTGCTAATGGCTGATGGGTTAAGGCCAACCACAGATCGCGTTAAAGAAACTGTTTTTAATTGGTTAATGCCTTATATAAATGATGCAAATTGCCTAGATTGTTTTGCCGGTGCAGGCAGCTTGGGTTTTGAAGCACTTTCGCGTGGTGCAGCACAAGTTAACCTTATTGAGTTAAATAAGCTTGCCGCTAAGCAGTTACAAGCAAACAAGCAGCTGCTTAAAGCTGACAATGTGGTGATAACAAATACTAATGTGCTGGATTTTCTGAAAACGCAACCCCAACAATGCTTTGATTTAGTGTTTATTGATCCACCTTTTAGGCAAAACTTAATCACCCAAACTTGCCAGTTACTTAACGATGGCTGGTTAGCCGAGCAAGCGTTGATTTATATTGAAATGGAAGTTGAGGCGAAACAAGAACTACCGAGTAACTGGCAACTATTAAAAGAAAAAATTGCCGGGCAAGTGGTTTATCGCCTTTATCAAAAAATATAAGTATTACCCTTATGATCAAACTCCACAAGCTCGATGGTTATATTCAAACCATTTTATTGGCTGAATATGCTGACAGACTATTATTACTTGATGGCTGTTGTCGCGCGGATGTATCCCTAATAAAGCATTTTATTACTGATACTTTGCAAAGACCATTAACTGATTTACGCTTGGTTATTGTTACACACATGCACCCAGATCATGCTGGTGCAGCTCATAAATTAAGAAAAATATCTGGCTGTGAAATTGCTAGTGCCAATGTTGATGGGCAATGGTATAGCGGCTTTGATGGTAAGTTGATGCATTTAACCGATCTACTTCTTACGCGCTGGGTTGCCAATAAAAAGCAGCAAAAGCAACGTTGGCTTTGGTATTCAAGCAGCTTGTCTCCTGACTATAAACTTGATGATGGTGAGTATTTGCCCGGTTTTAATGATTGGCAAGCAATAGCAACCCAAGGTCATACTGACAGAGATTTGTCATTACATCATCTACCCAGTAACAGAGTTTATATTGCCGATTTAATTGTAAAGATAAGAAAAGGTTTCATTCCGCCTTTTCCTATTTTTTATCCGCAGCGTTATCGTACATCATTGCTAAAAATAGCCAATTTAACCCCTGACAGTGTTATATTGGCTCATGGCGGCGAAGTACACTTATCACAGCAAGAATTTGCACAAGTTTTAGCAAAAGCGCCAACAAAGCCCATGACTCATTGGCGCTCAGTTAAAGCAAAATTAAAACAAGCATTAGGCTTTGGACGTGAATAAATACTCAAAAATTCACAAATAAAAACTGAGATGCGCGAATAAATTCCCGCCTACGGCTTAGGTACTAATTTTAGATCATGAAAGTCAAAACTAAAATCAGTAGCATGCGACACAGCTTTCATGGTCGCATATTCAATGCCACCTTCTTCATTTAAATGAAAATTCACAAAAGCATCGGCTTCAAGACTTCTATCATGCCAACGAACAATAAAAGTATTATGTTGATAATGCTCTAAACTGCCTTTTAATTCTGGCGTATTACCAAATTGCATACTGAGTTGGTTGTTCTTATAGGTTATGTCAATATCACCATACCAATTATCCACATAGGTTTGCGCATAAGCTTTTAATGTTAGTGAGTGACGAGAGTTTTTATCAACTAGGTCGGCCGCTTTTGCTAACCTCACTTTTTCTTTTGCTTGACGCGCTTGCTGTTTGTCATGGTAATAAACAACCCAATCTTTTTCTGGTAACTCTAGGTATTCATTAAGAATTTGCAAATAAATAGCATTAAAGGCATAGCCTGACTGCTGATTAGTTAAAATAACCATGGCTAGATTTTCTTCTGGTACTACAACCACTTTTGACACCATACCTAAAATGCCGCCACTGTGGTGGATCAATTTAACACCATGATAGTCTTTTAAAAACCAACCTAAGCCATAAGCAGCAAAATGCGTTCTGTCTTGTGTCATCGCTGCCTCTGAAACGGGCAAAATAGTACGTGCTTGCCACATTGCTCTACTTTGCTTGCTTGAAAATAAACGTGCTTCTTGATTAGTTTCATTTATATAAGCGCCTTTATTTAACTGCGCTTTTAACCATAAGGTCATATCGTTTACACTTGAAGCAACAGCGCCAGCAGAACTAAATTTTTCTAAAAAGTTACCTCCAACAACATTCAGCTTACCGTCTAAAGGCACATGAGCACGCGCCACATTATGATTATTTTTTGGTATTTGAGAGAAAGTTGCTCGAGTATTTTTCATACCTAATGGCGTAAAAATACGTGCCTGAATGGCTTCTTGCCAAGTCATATCAGTTAACTTAGCAACAATTTCACCAGCAATAATATACATAAGGTTATCGTAAGCAAATTCACTACGAAAACTAGACACTTGCGGTAAGTGTTTTAAGCCTTTTATAACATCTGCGTTAGTTAATGTGGTTTGTGGCCATATCATTAAATCTCCAGCGCCTAAACCTAAACCAGAGTTGTGTGATAATAAGTCGATAATGGTAAACTCACGGGTAACGTAAGCATCGGGCATTTGAAATTCTGGAATAATATCAATTACCTTAGTTCGCCAAGTGAGTTTCCCTTCATCTACTAAACTCGCCAATAGGGCTGCGGTCATGGCTTTAGTGTTAGAGGCAATACCAAATAATGTATCAGGTGTTACCTTGGCACTTTTACCATGTTCAATAACACCAAAACCTTTGCTCATTACAACTTGGCCATCTTTTACGATAGCAACAGCAATGCCAGGCACTTGAAAGGTTTTCATTGCCTCCCTAATTTTGACTTCAATTCTGGTGTTTTTTTCGCTAATTGAGCTTGCTTGAGTAATAAATGACGTTAAAAGCACCGCAGTAACAAACATTTTTTTGATGAAATTCATTTATCAATCCTATTGATGATAATTTAGTGGAAACTAATGTTAATTATTATTCTATTTCTATGCCGAGGTTAGAGATGCCTTCAGACAATACCATTTCTTTAGCTAGCTGACATGAACGTTTGTTTTCAGCAGCAAACTGTAAAAAATCAAATAATTCTGTTTGCGTTTCTTTTTCCCACACAGCTAAAGGGTGTGCATTGATATCAGCAGCTTGTACTTCAGTCGCCCCTTCATCTATCAATAACAATTCAACATAATAACTCACACTATTGTGAGATAAACGGCTAACACTGTTGATGTCTTCATGTTCTTTATCTTTACCGTTTGACTGAATAAGTTGTAATAAAGACATCATTGCCATACACACATCAAGTGCTGGAAAAACACCAAAAGAGTCAAACTCCTCAGGATTTGGGGTTTGTTCTTCTAACTTATTTAACTGTGCATTAGCGTTGATTTTAATTTTATTATTTTTATCTAGCCACTGCCAAACTAAATCCAGCTGATTTCTCAGCAAGGCATAATCCCCAAACTGATTGTTTTCACTGAACATTTGATAATTAGGAAGCATTCGCTCTAATAAAGCGCAGGCAAAGGCAATTTGTTGCCAATGGCTTAGTTTTTCAAAGGAAAGGTGTATGGCCAAGTGTAGTGCTCATTTATAAAGATAATAATGCATTATTATAACAAAGCTAAAACGCCAAAGAGTGAATTAATCACGGTAGAGCGTTAACTATTTTGCGTTAATTGCTTTTGTGCATACTCAAACTTTAATCGATACTCTGTTAGCTTACTTTCTAACTCATGTATATGTTCAACAAATTCTTCTTTTTGTTGAAATAACTGAGAGCTCATATCGCTATTTTCATCACGTAAATATTTAATGGTTTCACGCACTTGATCATTATCTTTTTCTTGCTTATCTCTACTTGCATTAAAGCGATTTAGAATATTTTCTTGCTCTTCTTGCGCTAATTTAACTTGAGATTTTAACGACTCAACTTCTTTTTGGTACAACTTAAGATCTGATTGTTCTGTAACTAAATTATCAGCTAAATCTTCATTACTTTTTTCTAGTTGCGTTATTCGCTGTTTCAGTCTTTCTCGCATTTCTTGCTGCTCTTCTTCTTTTTCAGCATTATTTTTCTGCTCTTCTAAATGTCGTTCTTGAAGCTTAACTTGCTCATCATTAAGTTGACTGACTTTTTGTTTATAATCTTGATTAGCCTTAACTTGCTGCTTTATTTCATTGTCTAAAAACACCAGTTTATCTTGTTGTTCAGCGAGCGTTTTTTTCTGATCAGCAACTTCACTTTGTGCTTCTTGAAGTTGTCCATTTAGTTGCGCTATTTGTTTTTCTGTTTCTACTTTTAGGCTAGCCGCATGGTTTTGATGCTGTGCTACTAATGCTTGTTTTTCGGTTTCTGCATCACTTGCTTGTTGGGTTAGCTGTTCATTTAACTGGGCTACTTGAGCAGCAGACTCTTTATCTGAATTTGCTAATTGCTGTTGATATTGGGCGACTAACGTTTGTTTTTCGGTTTCCGTGTCGCTTTTAAGTTGATTTATCTGTTCATTCAATTGAGATATTTGCGCAGCCGTTTCTTGCTCTGAGTTTACTAATTGTTTTTGATGCTGTGCTACTAGCACTTGTTTTTCTGCTTCTGCATCACTTGCTTGTTGTTTTAATTGCTCATTCAATTGAGTTATTTGCGCAGCTGTCTCTTGCTCTGAGTTTGCTAATTGTTTTTGATGCTGTGCTACTAGCGCTTGTTTTTCTGCTTCAGCATCACTTGCTTGCTGTTTTAGTTGTTCATTTAACTGAGCTACTTGCGCAGCAGTTTCTTTATCTGAATTTGCTAACTGGCTTTGATGCTGTGCTACTAACGCTTGTTTTTCGGTTTCCGTGTCGCTTTTAAGTTGATTTATCTGTTCATTTAGTTGGGCTATTTGCCTTATGCTGTCTTCTTCTGAGTTCGACAGTTGACTTTGATGCTGTGCTTGAATTTTTTCAATATCAGCTAATGATGCTGCTAATGTTTTATTTAATTCAGTAATCTGTTTTTTCTGTTCTATTAAAGTTGATGTCTGTAAGTCATCCGTTTTTTGCCAAGTATCTGCTGCTTTTCTAAATTTTTCTTCGCTGTTCTCATATTGTTTTTCTACAACATCTAAACGCTCTGTCAGTATTTGTTCTTGCTCAGCAAAAACAGTTAAGCTTTCATTGAGTGTGGATATCTCTTGTTGCTGCTCATCTAGTTTTTTATTGTCGGCTGCTAACTTGGTTTGCAGCGTTTTATTGTTTTCACTGAAGTGGTTTTGCTCTTGTAACAACTGATTTTTATAATTTGAGGCTTCTTGCTCTAAACGTTCAATGGTCTTTTGTAGGTCTGTGGTTTGTTCACTTAACGCTGATTTTAAGTTTTTTTGCTCACTAGATAATTTTTCTTGATGATCTGCTAGCGCTTTTTTCATTGAAGAGTTTTCGTACTCTAAACGCTCGATAGTTTCAGTAAAGTTAATATTGGTTTGTGTTAGCTCAACTTGAAAATTTTGCTCACTTGCTTGTTGTTCATTTAATGAGTCTTCTAACTGCTCTTTTAATTGGCTATTTTCTTGCTCTAATTGACTAAGCTTTTTCGCTGAATCTTCATCATGCGCTGCCAATGTTTGCTGGTTTTCAGCTTGCGCCTTTGCTTGGCTATTTTGCTCATCAGATAATTGAGTTTGTAAACGAGTAATATCTTGTTCGAGCTGACTAATGTGCTCAGAGAGGTTTTTGCTTGTCTCTGTTAATTCTTGCTGAGTACTTTGGTAGCTGTTTTGTAGTGCTAGGTAGGCAGGGTCTTGTTCTACTGCTGTTTTTTCATTATCACCTTCCTGCATGGTGGCACTAATAAGCTGAGTGAGTTTTTCTTCTATTTGAATATAAACGTCACTTGCTAAACTTTGAATTTGCTCTTCTACTTCCTTGGAAAGCTTATCTTTTTCGGTCATTATATTTCCACTATAAAATACCTGTAGCAATTAAATTAGCACAACAAAGCCAGTACCGAAATAAGCAATTACTTTTATTTGCTTTTAAAACGAAAAAAGGAGCAAAAAGCTCCTTTTTAATATTAACTATTGCTGTAGAAATTAGCTTTCTTTAGCATCTTCTTTACCAACAGGAACAATCTGCACGCCTGTTACTTTGGTATCAGAAGTACGATTACGCAATTGTACTAAATGATTAACTTGATTTAATGAGCCTAACATTGAGTAAATTGGCACAAATAAACCACGCTTATGGAAATCAAGTACTTTATCATCAGCTAAATCTCTAATTTTATCTTCGTTAATTGTAAAGATGCCAACAAGTTTCTTTTTCTCACCTGTGCTTAAATTAATATTCAATTCAATTTCTTGAAGCATGTCATTGGCTTGCAATTCTTTAATGAAGCTTTCTGTCATTCTTTCATTGTCAAATAAACGACCTAATGCTTGTTGAACGTTAGTAAACATTTCTGAATCTTTACCGTCTTCTTCAAATAAAGCTAATTCTTTATCTTCACCAACAAATTCACTGTCAAGATCGATACAGGCTGTTAAGGTGTTCTCTTTGTCTGGATCAACACCTAATGAAAATGGCACCATAGAAATGCTTTGTGGCATTGATAAAGCTGTCCATTTTTCATCTTGGAAGAATAAGTTTTCACCTGCTTCTAAACCAAGCATGGCAACACTGCGAAATCTTTCAGAGTCAGGGTTTTTTACAAAAACAAGCGGAAAGCTTGCTGAAGACTGTGCGTATTCAGCTGCAGTAACCGGAATGATGTGCTGTCCTTCTACGTGTGAAATATTGCGTGTAGAAGCAAGTTTTAGTTTTTGGTGATGTTCTTTTCTTACTGGAGCGATATTCGCCATAATTTTATTCTCTTTATGCTGGCGCTTTTATTCTTTACTCTACTTGAATATAAAGGCACGTTTTTATAATAATGTAATTGAATACGTGAAATTAATTACTGTGTTTTTTAATATAGATAAGTTATGGAGACACCTGTTTTAGCTTTCAATGCTAAACTTAAAATAATTTACAAAAATTTTCGCTTTTACTTTATT
>Ga0316205_10000494_pt1 | contig 71847 bp, 76 predicted proteins | sample 3monthpyrite_MG_FD_204941 | JGI IMG/M metagenome (GOLD analysis project Ga0316205, IMG submission 204941) | Microbial mat bacterial communities from mineral coupon in-situ incubated in ocean water Damariscotta River, Maine, United States -... | ecosystem: Environmental > Aquatic > Marine >...
CAAGACCCAATGCAATTGGGCTGGAGGCCCCCTGGGGGGATCAAAGGTTCATTGGAAGGCGTCGGGATGTGTCGCAAGACATGAGTTTGGGTTCTGCCCGAACGCCCGACGCCTTCTGCATTTCCGAATTCCGCTCACGCGTCCAGAAACACCCGCACGGCGGCTTCGAACTCACGCGGTTTATCGGCATGCAGCCAATGCCCCGCACCGGGGATCTTGGCAAAGCGGGCCGCCGGGAAGAGATCACGGATCGTCGCACGATGGGCTGGCAGAACGTAATCAGATTCCGCCCCAGACAACATCAGCGTGGGGCCGTCGAACCGGCCGCTGGTCTCATCCGGCCAGCCGGTGATCGCATCCATATCCGCGTCCAGCACATCGAGGTTCAGCCGCCAGCGCCGCGCCTTCACATCCAGCGATTGCAGCAAAAAGGCGCGCACGCCATCCTCTTGGACGGCGCCGGCCAGTTGCAGATCCGCATCGCGCCGCGTCGTGATCCCGGTCAGGTCCACCCCGCGCATGGCGTCGATCAGATGGCTCTGGCTGTGGCCGTAGGCCACCGGCGCGATATCGGCCACCACCAGACGGCGTAGCAGGCCGGGATGGGACAGCGCCAGCACCATCGCGGCCTTGCCCCCCATGGAATGCCCCAGAAGATCGGCGCGCCCGCCATGGGCCGTGATGACCTCGGCCAGATCCCCCGCCATCCCGGCATAGCTTTGCGACGGGTATCGCGGGCTGGTGCCGTGGTTGCGCATATCGACCGTGATCACCTGGCGGCTGTCAGAGAGGCGTTTGGCGATGACATTCCAGTTGCGCGCCGAGCCGAACAGCCCGTGGGCGATCAACAGGGGCGGCGCGTCGGTGGCGGATCCGGTGAGCGTTGTGGCAAGCATATCCGCGATCTAGCCTATCCATGGCGGCCTTGCCAGCCCGGTTGAAGGTCGGCGGGGCACGCGGTAGCATTTCGCGCCGAAAGAAGGGGATGGGGCATGGCAGTGGAGCCAGATGACTATACCGCGACCTGCGCCCGGCTGAACGATCTTCTGCACGGGCAGATCGGCGCGCGCGGGCCGGATCTGGCCGCCAGCCTGCGCCATTCGGGCCGGTTGCTGCCGCGAAGGGTTCGCCAGGCGGGCGGACGGATTGTCGATCTGGGCGCGCAATTGGAAAACCCGAACATTGCGCGTGTCACCGATGCAGAGGCGCTGGCCCGCGATGTCGCCATCGTCGAGCGGTTCCTGAACCGCCAGAACCCCAAGACCCGCAAGGCGCGGGCGCGGGCCAATATGGCGGCGGGGCTGGCGTTTCAGATCGCGGTGGTGATCGCACTGGTCATATTTGTCCTGCGCTGGCGCGGGTTGGTCTAATGGCCGGGCCGCAGGAAGGTGCCGTTATTGAGGTCCCGCATCGCGGTGCGGATCTCGTCGCGGGTGTTCATCACGATGGGTCCGTGCCAGGCCACCGGCTCCTCGATCGGGGCCCCTGAGATCAGCAGGAACCGGACACCCTCTTCGCCTGCCTGCACCGTGACCTCCTCGCCGGTGCCAAACCGGATCAGGGTGCGGTTGCCGGAGCGGTCGCGGATATTGACCTCCTGGCCCATCACCTCCTTCTCCAGCAGCACGCCCGCCGGGGCCGAGGCATCGGCAAAGGCCCCCTCGCCCTCGAACACATAGGCAAAGGCGCGGCGATAGGTGTCGATCCGGAAGGTCTTTTTCACCCCCGCCGGAACCGACACATCCAGGTATTGCGGATCGGCGGCGATGCCATCGACCGGCCCGCGCTTGCCCCAGAAATCACCCACGATGACCCGGACGGTGGTGCCGTCATCGTCGATCACTTCGGGGATCTCGCTGGAGGCCACATCCTGATAGCGCGGATCGGTCATCTTCAGCGAGGAGGGCAGATTGCCCCAGAGCTGGAACCCGTGCATCTGGCCGGCGGCATTGCCCGAGGGCATCTCCTGATGCATGATGCCCGACCCGGCTGTCATCCATTGCACATCGCCCGCCCCGAGCCTGCCGGTATTGCCCAAGCTGTCGCCATGTTCGACCGTGCCCGCCAGCACATAGGTGATGGTTTCGATGCCGCGATGCGGGTGCCAGGGGAACCCGGCCTGGTAATCGGCGGGCACCTCGCCACGGAAATCATCGAACAGCAGAAATGGGTCCAGCTCGGTCGGGTCGTGAAAGCCAAAGGCGCGGTGCAGTTTGACCCCGGCCCCTTCCATCGTGGGCTGGGCGCGGCGGGTCTCGAGTACGGGGCGGATCGACATGGGTGGTCTCCTCTTGCTGAGGGGCAGAGATAGGGGGCCGCGCCCGGCAAGGCAATTCTGCGACACAAAACCGGGCCTGTGCATTCCTGCAAAGGTCGGTTTCAGGCCAGACGGGCGTCGCGCGGCTTTGCAATTCTGCGCGGAAATGACAGCGGCAGGGAGAGTGCCATGAAGATCGGGTTTGTCGGGTTGGGCAATGTGGGGGGCAAGCTGGCGGGCTCGCTTTTGCGCAATGGTTGGGATGTTACGGTGCGCGATCTCGATGATGCGCTGATGGCCGATTTCGTGGCGCGCGGGGCCAGGGCCGGGGCCAGCCCGGCCGAGATGATGCGTGATTGCGACGCGGTCATCACCTGCCTGCCGCGCCCCGATATCTCGGCCGCCGTGGTCGAGGGGCCGGAGGGTCTCATGGAGGGCATCGCTCCCGGCAAGATCTGGATGGAGATGAGCACGACGGATGAGGCCGAGGTCAAGCGGTTGGGGGCCAAGGTGATCGCCGCTGGCGGGGCTGCTGTCGATTGTCCGGTCTCGGGCGGCTGCCACCGGGCCGATACCGGCAATATCTCGATCTTCGCGGGCTGCGACCGGGCCACGTTCGACCGCATCCTGCCGCTTTTGACCACGCTTGGCCGCCGGGTGCTGCATACCGGCGATATCGGCTCGGCCTCGGTGCTGAAGGTCATCACCAATTTCCTGGCCACCGCCAACCTCATTACCTGTGCCGAGGCGCTGACCGTGGCCAAGGGCGCGGGCATGGATCTGGGCACCGCCTATGAGGCCATCCGCATTTCGTCGGGCACCAGTTTCGTGCATGAGACCGAAAGCCAGGTCATCCTCAATGGCAGCCGCGACATCAGCTTCACCATGGATCTGGTGGCCAAGGATATCGGTCTCTTTCAGGAGGTCGCGGACCGCGCCGGCGTGCCGCTGGAGATGAACCCGCTGATGATGCGGATCTTTGCCGATGGCATCGCGCGCTACGGCGAACGCGAACTGTCGCCCAACATCATCCGGCGGCTGGAAGATGCCACCGGGCTCAGTGTTCTGGCCGAGGGGTTCCCGGCCGAAATGACCGATGATGAACCCGAAGAGCCCGGCTATGAGGTGCGGCGCGACTGAGCCTCGTCAATTCCACCCGGACCGGTTAAGGGGGGCGGGAAGATTGCCAGAAGGGGCCGGGATCGGATGACGGATAGTGATGAAGTGATCGAGCGCATCACACCAAGCGGCCCGCGCCGGGTGATGGCGACGGCGGCGCTTGGGATTTTGGGCAGCATGATGTTGCTCGTTGCGGCGTCGAACCCGCCCACCGATATCGGCTGGCGGCTGTTTCTGATCGCGGTCGGGGGCGGCAGCCTTTGGCTCTCGTGGACGCTATGGCGGGTCACCGGCGTGGTGCTGGAACTGACGCGCGAGGAATTGCGCGAGGCAGGCGGGCGCGTTCTGGCGCGGATCGACAATATCCGGTCGGTCGATCGCGGCTTCTTTGCCTTCAAACCGGCGGCGGGCTTTCGCCTCAGTCTGATCGAGAAGGGCCCGTCTGTCTATGCGCCGGGCCTGTGGTGGCGGCGCGGCCGCATGCTGATGGTGGGCGGGGTCACGTCACGGGCGCAAGCCAAATCGGTGGCGGATCTGATCTCGGTTCTGATGGCGCAACAGCGCGGCGATATGTAGTCCGCCGCGTCCGCGCGCAAGGATACTTGGCGGGCACCGGAATGCCCGCCCGCCGATCATGCCCCTACAACCCCTTGGCGCGATAGCTGGACGCCACCCGCCCGATCGCCACCATGAAGCCCGCGGTGCGCAGGTCGGTCACGTCGTTGCGGCTGTGCCAGACCTCGGCCATCGACTGATAGGCGGTGCGCATCGTGTCATCGAGCCCCGAGCGCACCAGTTCAAGCTCATCGGCCCCGCGCAGATATTTCTCCTTGAAATCGGGTGTCATCGACCAGGCCCCGCCCAGATGCGCATCCAGCCGCTCCAGCTCATCGACGATCAGCTGGTGGCGCGCCTCCTCCTGGCGGCGCTGCATCCGGCCGAACCGGATATGGCTGAGGTTCTTGACCCATTCGAAATAGGACACGGTCACGCCGCCCGCATTGGCATAGAGATCGGGAATGATGACCGTGCCCTTGTGGCGCAGGATCTCATCGGCACCCGCAGTAATAGGACCGTTGGCCGCCTCGATGATCAGCGGGGCCTGAATATTCTCCGCGTTCGTCAGGTTGATCACGCCTTCCAGGGCCGCCGGAATCAGGATGTCGCATTCGTGCTCCAGCGCCTTGATGCCGTCCTTGATATAGCGCGGTCCGGGGAACATATCGACGCCGCCCTTCCGAGAGATGTGATTCTTGACCGCCTCCACATCCAGCCCGTTGGGATCGAGAAGCGCGCCGTCGCGTTCGATGATGCCGACGATCTTGGCACCATCCTCCTCGGACAGGAACTTGGCGGCGTGATAGCCGACATTGCCCAGCCCCTGCACGATGATGCGTTTGCCGTCGAGCTTGCCCGACAATCCGGCTGCTGCAACATCTTCGGGGTGGCGGAAAAATTCGCGCAAGGCATATTGCACGCCGCGCCCGGTGGCCTCGACCCGGCCCTGGATGCCGCCCGCATGCGGCGGTTTGCCGGTGACGCAGGCTTTGGCGTTGATATCGGTGGTGTTCATGCGCGCGAACTGATCGGCGATGATGGCCATCTCGCGTTCGCCGGTGCCCATATCGGGGGCGGGCACGTTCTGGCTGGGGTTGATCATGTCGCGCTTGATCAGCTCATAGGCAAAGCGGCGGGTGACCTGTTCCAGCTCGAACTCATCATAATCGCGCGGGTCGATGCAAAGCCCGCCCTTGGAGCCGCCAAACGGGGCCTCCACCAAAGCACATTTATAGGTCATCAGCGCGGCCAGCGCCTCAACCTCATCCTGATGCACATTGGGCGCGAATCGGATGCCGCCCTTGGCCGGTTCGAAATGTTCCGAATGCACCGAGCGGTAGCCGGTAAAGGTGCGGATCTCGCCGCGCATGCGCACGCCAAAGCGCACCGTATAGGTGGCATTGCAGACCCGGATCTTTTCCTCCAGCCCCGGCGGCAGGTCCATCAGCGACGCGGCGCGGTTGAACATCAGGTCGACTGATTGACGGAAACTCGGCTCTCCGGTGGCGGACATCGCAATTTCTCCCTCGTAGGTGCGCTCCGATGGGCGGTGCTTTGCATTGTGCCCATTTTTCGAGCGGAACACAGCTTGCCCATGTGATCAAGCAAACCCTTCAATTTGGTATAATAAATCGCGAAAGCCGCGCAGAATGTGGAGATTGCGATTGTCTTCGTTTTAAAAACACCCCGTTTCCCGCGCTTTTTTGCCCCATTTCTGCCGTGGTTCTAAACGATCCCTGACGCAGGTCGAACCGTGTCATTCGACCCAGGTCTCTATTTTCCCTGCGCGAGGCGCTGAGCATGTTTCATGATGTCGACCCCCCCCTGTCCACGGGCTTCGCCCGACGCTGGCTGATCCGGTTTGCGCGCGACGAAGGCGGCACGATCACCATTTTCGCGCTGATGATTTTCGTTCTGATGCTGGCCGTCGGCGGCATCGCAATCGACGTGATGCGCTATGAAACACAGCGCACACAGCTGCAATATACGCTCGACCGCGCGGTATTGGCCGCGGCGGCCCTGTCGCAGACCGAAGCCCCCGAAGAGGTGGTGCTGGACTATTTTGCCACCTCGGGCCTGGAGAACTATCGCCTCGACGTGAACGTCGAGTCCGGGCTGAATTTTCGCCGCGTCTCGGCCGAGGTCGAGATGGATATTCAGCCCTTTTTCATGAACATGTTCGGCGTGCGCGCCCTGACATCGCCGGCCAGTGGTGCCGCCGAGGAACGCATCATGGATATCGAGATCTCGATGGTTCTGGATATTTCCGGCTCGATGGGCTGGAACAACAAGATCGTCAACATGCGCGCTGCCGCCAATGATTTCGTCGATGCCATGATGCTGTTGAACGAAGAGGAAGAGCAGGTCTCTATCTCTATCATTCCCTATAACGGGCGCGTCAATGCCGGATCCCTGATCGAAAGCGTCTTTACCCTGTCCGATGAACAGACCGAAAGCAGCTGCACCCGGTTTGCGCCCGGTGACTACAACACGACCGCCATCGACCCCAATGTGGAGATCGAACGCCTGGCCAATTTCGACCGCCGCTACTACAACCGCGACCGCAATTTCCGCGCGCCGCATTGCCAGGTTGACGATTATGGCGCGATCCTGCCCTGGTCCAGCAATGCCGCCGATCTGCAGGGCCGCATCAACAGCCTGAATGCCAATGGCTGGACCGCGATCGATCTGGGCATGCGCTGGGCCGTGGGCCTGCTGGACCCGGCAGCACAACCCGCCCTGTCGGAGCTGATCTTGGCCGGAGAAGTGGAGGCCGATTTCGACGGCCGCCCCTATGCCTATGACGAACCCGAAGTGTTGAAGGTCATCGTTCTGATGACGGATGGCGAGAACACCAACCAATACGACATCATCCAATCGCGCAAACGTGGCCCGTCCGAGGTTTACCGTGACCCCAGCACCGGGAACACCTCCACCTGGGTGGAACGCTATGGTCAGTATTACTGGCAACGCACCGGGCGCCGGTATTTCGCACCCGATGGCGGCGACAACGCCGTGCCGATCTCGTGGCCTGAGCTGTGGGGTGATTTCACCGCCCGCCGGATTGCCAACCGCTACTACTATGGCATCGGCGATAACAGCTTGCGCAACAGCGTCCGCTATAACTCGATCGAGCGCTATGCCGGGCGGTATCAGGCTGACAGGAACCTGCGCAACATCTGTGATGCCGCCAATGATGCCGGGATCATCATATTCACGGTCGCCTTCGAGGCACCGCAGGGTGGCCGCGATGTGATGCAATATTGCGCCACAACGCCCGCAAATTACTACGATGCGTCGGGTATCGAGATCTCAGAGGCCTTCGCCTCCATCGCCCAATCCATCAATCAGCTTCGGCTGGTCCAGTAAGGGGATGATGATGCGGGGCTTTTCATTCCTATCCCGATTCTGGCGGCGCGAAGACGCCAACGCCACGGTCGAATTTGTCATCGTGTTTCCACTGGTTCTGCTGGTCTTTATCGCGGCCTTTGAAACGGCCATGCTGCTGACGCGCCAGGTGATGCTGGAAAAAGCGCTGGACGGGGCCGTCCGATATCTGCGCCTGACCGCAGGCGTCAGCGCCACACATGAGCAGATCCGCGACAATATCTGCGCAAACACGCCGGTCCTGCCGGATTGCGAAAACTCGTTGCTGCTGGATGTGCGTGTGATCGATGAGACCACCTATGCCCTGCCCGATTATCAACTGCTTTGCGTTGATCGCAGCGGCGTGGCGACACCGGCGAATGTCTTCCGGCCAGGCATGAATAATGAACTGGTGTTGATCCGCGCCTGCGCCGCCGTCGACCGCATTCTGCCGATCTCAGGGCTGGGGCTCGATCTGACGCGCGACGAGACCGGCGCAATACACCTGCTGGCAGCCAGCATTTTCGTGAATGAACCGCAATGAGACCCGCCGTGAAACGCCTCGTCAAAAATTTCCTGCGCCGCGATGAGGCCACCGTCGCCCTTGAGGCGGTGATCGTGATGCCGATCCTGGCCTGGGTCTTTATCGCCAGTTTCGTGTTCTTTGACGCGTTCCGCGTCTATAACACATCGATCAAAGCGACCTATTCAGTGGCCGACGTGCTGTCACGCCGCACCGACGGCATCGCAGCAAGCGACATCGAAGGTCTGGCCGATGTGTTCCAGTTTCTGACGCGCAACACCTCCGGGTCGGCGCTGCGGATCACGCAGATCACCCGTCAGAATGGCGGATATCGCATCGACTGGTCGCATGGCACCGACGGGCTGACCTATCTGCGGGCCTCCGATTTCCCCGAGATCGTTGACAGAATTCCAATCATGGCCTTTGGCGACCGGATGCTGTTGGTCGAATCCTTCCTGCCGCATCGCCCCGCCTTCAATGTCGGGCTCTCGGATCAGGAGTTTGTCAATTTCACTGTCACCCGCCCCCGGTTTGCAGGTCAGGTTCCGTTCGACGACGATCTGGGAAATTCCTATACCTATGTGAATGACGGAACACCCCAGGGCGAGGACGGGTTCTACTTTATCGACCCCGACGGACCCGATACCGACCCCGACTGGCCCGATCTCTGAACACGCCCTGCGCGGTCGAGAACTGACCGGCCCGTGTCGCCAACCGGCATTCACCTGAAGCCCCCACTATGGTTTAACCTGATCGCGATGGGGTGCGCAGGCACCCGGCAAAGGGGGCAGGTGATGCGCTATTCCGGCTGGCAAGTGCTGAAACAGGGGCTGACGGGCAACAAGGGCTGGACGCCCGCCTGGCGCGATCCGGTGCCGAAATCCGAATATGACGCGGTGATCATCGGTGGCGGCGGGCACGGCCTGGCCACCGCGTTCTACCTGGCCAAGAACCACGGGATGACCAATATCGCGGTGCTTGAGCGCGGCTATCTGGGCGGCGGCAATGTCGGGCGCAACACCACCATCGTGCGCGCCAATTACGGCCTGCCCGGCAATTCCGAGTTCTATTCGCATTCGCTGAAACTGTGGGAAGGCATGGAGGCCGAGCTGAACTACAACGTGATGCACAGCCAGCGCGGCATCATCAACCTGTTCCATTCCGACGGTCAGCGCGACGCCTTTGCCCGCCGCGCCAACACCATGATCAACCAGGGCGACGATGCCATCCTGCTCGATACCGCCGGCTGCCGGCGGCTGCTGCCTTATCTGGATTACGAACAGACCCGGTTTCCCATCTATGGCGGGCTCTACCATAAACGCGGCGGCACCGCGCGCCATGACGCGGTGGCCTGGGGCTATGCCCGCGGGGCCGATCAGCGCGGCGTCGACCTGATCCAGCAATGCGAGGTTACCGGCATCGATATCGAAAACGGCCGGGTCACGGGCGTGCAGACCACGCGCGGCGCGATCAAGGCGAAAAAGGTGGCGATGGCGGCGGCGGGGCGGTCGGGCCAGGTGGCCGCGATGGCCGGGCTGCGCCTGCCGATCGAAAGCCATATCCTGCAGGCCTTTGTCACCGAAGGCCTCAAACCCTGCATCGACCATGTCGTGACCTATGGCATGGGCCATTTCTACATCAGCCAATCCGACAAGGGTGGTCTGGTCTTTGGCGGCGATCTGGATTTCTACGCCTCCTATGCCGCGCGCGGCAACCTGCCCACGGCGGAACATGTGATCGGGGCGGGCATGACGCTGATGCCGATGATCGGCAAGGCGCGGATGCTGCGATCCTGGGGCGGGATCATGGATATGTCCTCGGACGGCTCGCCGATTATCGACAAGGCACCGGTCGACGGGCTCTATGTCAATGCTGGCTGGTGTTATGGCGGGTTCAAGGCGGTGCCGGGCTCGGGCTACAGCTATGCCCATCTGATCGCCACCGACACCCATCACGAACCCGCCGCACGGTTCCGGCTGGACCGGTTCAACACCGGCCTCGTCATGGACGAAGAGGCCAAGGGCAGCCAACACAACCTGCATTAGGGGGACAGGAACATGCGTATCAAATGCCCCCTCTGCGGGGATCGCGACAGCCGCGAATTCACCTATCTGGGCCACGAGACCTATCTCGACCGGCCCGCCGATGAAGGCTGGAGCCCGGCCTGGGACACTTACCTGCATCTGCGCGACAATCCCGCCGGTGTGACGCAGGATCTGTGGTATCACGGCGGCGGCTGCACGGCCTGGCTGGTGGTCGAGCGGGACACGGTCACCCATGATATTCTGCGCGTGGCCCTGGCCCGCGATGCCAAACGGGGGCGCGGCTGATGCGGATCGAGGGAAAAGGCCGGATCGACCGGGGTCAGCGGGTCAACTTCACCTTTGACGGGCGCGGATACGCCGGGTTTCGCGGCGACACGCTGGCCTCGGCGCTGATGGCCAATGGCGTGCGCCTGATGGGCCGCTCGTTCAAATATCACCGCCCGCGCGGCGTGCTGACGGCAGGCTCGGAAGAGCCTAACGCGTTGATGGAAATCGGGCAGGGCGCGCATCTGACCCCCAATGTGCGCGCCACCATGCAGGAGGTGTTTGAAGGGCTTCAGGCGAAAAGCCAGAACCGCATGGGCACGCTGCAATATGATCTTCTGTCGGTCAACGACCTGCTGTCAGACTTCTTAAGTGCCGGGTTTTACTACAAAACCTTCATGTGGCCGCGCGCTTTCTGGGAAAAGATCTATGAGCCGGTGATCCGTCGGGCGGCGGGCCTGGGCGCGCTTTCCGGCCAGGCCAACCCGGACAGATACGAGACCGCTTTCGCCCATTGCGACATCCTTGTCATCGGCTCGGGGCCCGCCGGCCTGATGGCGGCGCTGACGGCGGCGACGGGCGGGGCCGACGTGATCCTGGCCGAGGAAAGCGCCGAGATGGGCGGCAGGCTTTTGTCGGAAACCGAGATGATCGAAGGAGCCCCCGCCGCCCAATGGGTGGACGGGATGCTGACGGCGCTTGCCGCGACCGGCCGGGTGCGGATGATGACGCGCACCACCGTGACCGGGGCCTATGATCAGGGCACTTATGGCGCGCTGGAACGGGTCGGCTCCCACGTGCCGCTGGCCCCCGATCTGCCGCAGGAATGTTTCTGGCGCATCAATGCCCGTCAGGCGGTGCTGGCGGCGGGCGCGCTGGAGCGGCCGATTGCGTTTCCGATGAACGACCGCCCCGGCATCATGATGGCCAGTGCCGTCCGCAGCTATCTCAACCGCTATGGCGTGGCGGCGGGGCAGGCCGTGACGCTCTTTGCCAGCAATGACGACGCGCATCGCACCGCGACGGACCTGATGGCCGGCGGTGTCGAGATCGCCGGCGTGATCGATCCGCGCGAAGAGGCGGTGGCACAGGGCGATTACCCCTTGTTCGCCGGGGCCGAGGTTGTCTCCACGCGCGGGCGGCAGAGCCTGCAGGAGATCACCATCCGCCATCGCGGGGCGGAGCGAAAGATCGCGACCGATTGCCTGGGCGTCTCGGGCGGCTGGAACCCGACCCTGCACCTGACCTGCCACATGAATGGCCGCCCGGTCTGGGATGACGGCATCGCGGGCTTTGTGCCCGCCCCCGGCGCGGTGCCGGGATTGACGCCCGCCGGGGCCTGCAACGGCAGCTATTCGACCGCAGGCTGCATGGCCGCCGGGGTCGAGGCCGCGCGCGCCGCCTTGACCGCGATGGGGGCCACTGCACCCGATATCGAGATCCCGGCGGCCAGCGACGCGGCCGGGTCGGGGCGCGCCATCTGGCTGGTCGAGGGCAAGGGCCGCGCCTGGCTCGATTTCGCCAATGACGTGACCTCCAAGGATATCCGGCTGGCGGCGCGGGAAAACTATGCCTCGGTCGAGCATATGAAGCGCTACACGACGCAAGGCATGGCCCCCGATCAGGGCAAGAACTCCAATATCGGGGCGCTGGCGCTGTTGGCCGATGCCACCGGCCGCGCCATCCCCGAGACCGGAACCACCACCTATCGCCCGCCCTTCGTGCCGGTGACCCTGGCCGCGATCGGTGCCGATGGGCAGGGAAAAACCTTTGCACCGCAGCGCTTTACCACCTCGCACGCCGCCACGGTTGATCGTGGCGCGCCGATGATCGAGGCCGGGCTCTGGTATCGCCCCTCCTATTTTCCGCGTCCGGGCGAAAAAACCTGGCGGCAATCCTGCGACCGCGAGGTCACGATGGTGCGCAGTTCGGTGGGCATCTGCGATGTGTCCACCCTGGGCAAGATCGACATTCAGGGGCCCGATGCGGGCGAATTCCTCGATTTCGTCTATACCAACATGTTCTCGACGCTGAAGGTCGGAAAGGTTCGCTATGGCCTGATGCTGCGCGAGGATGGGCATGTCATGGATGACGGCACCACGGCGCGTCTGTCAGAGACGCATTTCGTGATGACGACGACCACGGCGGCGGCGGGCGAGGTGATGAAACACCTTGATTTCGTTCAGCAATGTCTGCGCCCCGATCTGAATGTCCGGTTCATTTCGGTGACCGAACAATGGGCCCAGTTCAGCGTTGTCGGGCCGCAATCCCGGGTGCTTTTGAATGGCCTGCTGGACGCGCCCATCGACAATGACAGCTTTCCCTATATGGGCTGTGGCGCGGTGTCGGTGGCGGGCATCGCGGCGCGGCTCTTCCGGATTTCGTTTTCCGGCGAACATGCCTATGAGTTGGCGGTTCCGGCACGCTACGGCGATGCGCTTTACCGGCAGCTTCTGGCGCAGGCCGAAACGCTTGGCGGCGGGGCCTACGGGATGGAGGCGCTCAATGTCATGCGGATCGAAAAGGGCTTTATCACCCATTCCGAGATTGACGGCCGGGTGACGGCGTTCGATATCGGGATGGAGCGGATGATCTCGGCCAAGAAGATGTGCGTGGGCAAACCCGCCGCGACCCGAGAAGGCCTGAAAGATGCGCAAAGACAACGGCTTGTCGGGTTGAAACCGGTGGGCGCGGTGAAACAGCTGACCGCCGGGGCGCATCTGTTCGAGCAAGAGGCCGAGACGATTTTTGCCAACGATCATGGCTATGTCACCTCGGTCGGGTTCTCGCCCGAACTGGGCCATTACATCGGGCTCGGCTTTCTGAAAAACGGGCCGAACCGGATGGGCGAAGTAGTGAAAATGGTCGATCATGTGCGCGGTATCGAGGCCCGTGTCGAGGTCTGCGCGCCCGTCTTTATCGATCCGGAAGGGGAGAAACTGCGTGGTTGATCTGATTGCGAAATCGCCCGCTCAGGGGCTGTTGCCGCTGGAAATCGGCGGCGTGACCTTGAGCGAGATCGTGCCCGAAGCCATCACTTCGGTGATGCCGTATGAGGGGCAGGAGGCAGCGGCCTCGGATCTGTTAAAATCCTTGTGTGGCATGGGGTTACCCAAACCCGGGCGCAGCACGGGACGCGGTGGCGCGCGGGCGATATGGACCGGCGCGGGGCAGGCGATGGTGCTGGGCGGCCCGGTCGATGCCGGGCTGGGGCGGTTTGCGGCGTTGAGCGATCAAAGCGATGCCTGGGCGGTGTTGCGGCTGGAGGGTGCGGGTGTCGAGGACGTGTTGGCACGGCTGACGCCGCTCGACCTCAACCCCGGTATGTTCAAGCGCGGTCATGCTGCGCGCAGCCTGTTGGGGCATATGAATATGGTGATTGTGCGGGTGGGGGGCGTGGCCTTCGAGATCATGGTGTTCCGCTCGATGGCGAAAACGGCGGTTCATGAGTTGGAAGAGGCGATGAAAAGCGTCGCGGCACGGGCGGCTCTGGGCGGCTAATACGCAGATAGGCGACGCTCGTGTCAGTTAATTTTGACGCGCGTGGCCAGTGGCGGTCAGTCGAACAGGCGCTCACCCATCTGATCGATCAGTTGCTTTGCCTTGGCGATGGCGGCCTCCGCGGCGTGATCGGGATCGGAGAAGGTATCGGCCCGGATCAGGTGATGGGTTTTTTCGGTCCCGTCGACCTCTTTCACGATCCGCGCGCCGAGACGATATTGGCCGCCCTCCTTGACCGGGGCGGGGAAGATGCGGAAGTCATTATGGGTTTCGGGCTCGGCGGCGCTGATGGTCCCGCCGCTGCCACCACCGAACAGTCGTTTGAACAAGGACATGGGGCTGCTTCCTGTGTTGCGCAGCCGCAGGATAGCGCGAGATGCGGTCAGGGTGAACCCCGCCCGGGATTGAGGAGCGGAGCCGCGCATCGACGGGCCGCGGCGCGGCGATCCGACAGTTGGGCGCAGGTGCTTTATGCCAGCCAAGTTCATGTAAGTTCAAAGCGGCGTGCCCAGCCTCACCAAATCGCCGGGCCCGGGGGGCGGGTCATGCTGAAAGCATGCCTGCGGCATGACCGATGCGCGGCGGCCTGCGGCCTTGTTCCGCGCGGAAGCCGGGTGATGCCGGTCGTGTGGTTGATTGGCCATCGGCTGCACGGTGCGCGAGGGCACGCAACTTACGCTTTGCCGGGCGGTGGGCAAAACGCCCACCCTACCTTGCTACGGGTGCAATTTGCCCTTCGAAACCCAACGGCGATACGGTTTGGGGCGATGTGAGCAAATTACTCCGACATAAACCCAACCTGAACGTCGACGTGCGGAGAGATCAGTATCGTCCTGCAAAACGACCATTCCAGTCCACTGTGTTCCTGGATTTAGCAGATGGGGAATCCCCGGGGATTGTGGGTTTAGAGATGGATTTGGGACAACGGCATTCCAGACAACTCGACGACGAATGAATGAATGAAGATTCTCAAAATCTCCCAAAACCATATGAGTTATCGTTGTTGGCGATGAACCGATGTTCGATACCGTCAACATTAGATAACGCTTATCGTCATTCTCTTTCCCTCCTACAATCATCATGTCGTTTCCGACAACTAATCGTAGGCGCGGGCCCGATTCAGTCCACCGCCGAAGTTCGAGGAATAGAGCGCCGGTTGCGACGATCGCCGCATATACGGCGATAAGATCGACTAGTCCAACTGCAGAGAACACGTCATTCTCACTGATCCAGGAAACTCCGCAACTTCCGGCTCCGCGACGGATGCTTCAGCTTCCGCAAAGCCTTCGCCTCGATCTGCCGGATCCGCTCCCGCGTCACGCTGAACTGCTGGCCCACTTCCTCCAGCGTGTGGTCGGTGTTCATGCCGATGCCAAAGCGCATCCGCAAAACCCGTTCCTCGCGCGGGGTCAGCGAGGCCAGAACCCGCGTCGTCGTCTCTTTCAGGTTCTCCTGAATGGCTGAATCCAGCGGCAGGACGGCGTTCTTGTCCTCGATGAAATCGCCGAGCTGCGAATCTTCCTCGTCGCCGATCGGGGTCTCCAGAGAAATCGGCTCCTTGGCGATCTTCATCACCTTGCGGACCTTTTCCAGCGGCATCTGCAGCTTTTCGGCCAGTTCCTCGGGCGTCGGCTCGCGGCCGATCTCGTGCAGCATCTGGCGCCCGGTGCGCACCAGTTTATTGATCGTCTCGATCATATGCACGGGGATGCGGATGGTGCGGGCCTGATCGGCGATCGAGCGCGTGATCGCCTGCCGGATCCACCAGGTCGCGTAGGTGGAGAATTTATAGCCGCGACGGTATTCGAATTTATCGACCGCCTTCATCAGACCGATATTGCCTTCCTGAATGAGATCGAGGAATTGCAGGCCGCGATTGGTGTATTTCTTGGCAATCGAGATCACCAGCCGCAGGTTGGCCTCGACCATTTCCTTCTTGGCCTGGCGGGCCTCTTTCTCGCCCTTCTGAACCTGCTGCACGATGCGGCGGAACTCGGGGATGTCCAGACCGACATATTGACCGACCTGGGCCATGTCGCCGCGCAGCGCCTCGACCTTGTCCAGCGAGCGATCCAGAAGCGCGGACCAGGCGCGGCCCGGTTTTTCCCGCATCCGGTCGATCCAGGTCGGATCAAGCTCATAACCGCGATAGGCCTCGATGAATTCGCGCCGGTTGATGCGGGCCTGGTCGGCCAGTTTCACCATGCCCGAATCGATCGACATGACACGGCGGTTGATGCCGTAAAGCTGGTCGATCAGCGCCTCGATCCGATTGTTATGCAGGTGCAGCTCGTTGACCAGTTCGACGATTTCGGCGCGCAGCTTCTGGTATGAGGTCTCGGCCCCCTTGGAAAAGCTGGAATCCTCGTTCAACGTGGCCGAGATCCTGAGATCCTGCATCTCGCTGAGCTTGGCGTAATCGCGCGCAATCAGGTCGAGCGTTTCAAGAACCCGCGGCTTCAGCGCGGCCTCCATCGCTGCCAGGCTCATATTGGCCTGTTCGTCCTCGTCATCCTCGTCATCTGCGGCGATCGGGTTGCCATCGGCATCCAGTTCCTGGGTCTTTTCGGTCGCCGGGGCCTCAGCGGCGGGGGCCGCGACCGGGGCACCGGGCACGACCGGGGCGGCGACGACGCCGTCCTCTTCCATGGTGCTGCCAAAGGTCGCGTCCAGATCGATCACATCGCGCAGCAGGATCTCTTCGTCCAGCAATTCGTCGCGCCAGATGGTGATGGCCTGAAAGGTCAGCGGGCTTTCGCACAGGCCCGCAATCATCGTGTTGCGGCCGGCCTCGATGCGTTTGGCGATGGCGATCTCGCCCTCGCGGCTAAGCAATTCGACGCTGCCCATTTCGCGCAGATACATACGCACGGGATCATCGGTGCGGTCGAGCTTTTCGGTTTCGGTCGCCGAAACGGCCACCTCGCGCGACCCCGAGGTCTCAACAATATCGGTCGAGCCTTTTTCGCCCTCATCCTCGGCTTCTTCGTCCTCAATGATGTTGATGCCCATCTCGCTGAGCATCGACATCACATCCTCGATCTGCTCCGAGCTGACCTGTTCGGGCGGCAAAACGGTGTTGAGCTGATCGTAGGTGATGTAGCCTTTGACCCGGGCCTCGGCGATCATTTTCTTGACGGCGGTCTGGCTCATGTCGAGGCCAGTATCGGCCTCATCGCCGTCGGGCTTGCGATCGTCAGTGTCTTTGGCCATTCGGTATCCCCTACGCGGCGAGGCGATTCGGCCCCCGCTTTAAACACATGTCTTAGCGCGAATCAGCGATTCGCACACCCGGATCAACGGGTTTTCTTCACCCATGCCTGCCGATCTATCAAGTCCCGAAGATGCCGCGACAGATCCCTTTCATCCTCGCCGCCGACCGACCCGTCGCCGCTCTTGGGTGCATCGGCCTGCTGGCGGGCATGCAGCGCGTGATTGAGCCGCCAGTTCAGCCGCACCTCATCCGTATGGTCGAGATCTTCCAGCGCCTCGGACATTTCGTTCTGAATTCCGCGCCGGGCGGCCAGCTTGGCAAATTCCTCGGCCAGGCAGTCGGCCGCTTTCTCAAGATCGCCAGGCGCGCGAATGCAGGGTGCGATGCGGACATGGCCAAGGCGCAGCAGGTTTTCAAGAGTTTGGGACAAATTTGACTGATCCAGTGCCGCGCGCAGGTCACCCGCATCACGCGCGGTCGTGGCCATCAGAAACCCCGCCAGACGGGCGTGATCGGGATTGTCGATGCTCATGCGCTCCAGCTGTGCCTCGAACCGATCAATCAGCGCAGGCGTCAGGCAGAGCGTCGCGAGGATCAGCCCGTGGCGCATTTCGGTGTCCGACATCGCGCCTGCCGCCATCGCCGAGGCGCGGGTTTCGGCCATCGGCGAGGAGGGGGCATTGCGCCCCCGAGGAGCCGCCAGGCCGCGCCCGTCCTTTTGGCGCGGAGCCCGAAACAGCTGAAATCGCAGATCGTTGAGTGCCTGCCCGTAATGGCGACGCAGCGATGGATCCTTGATCTGGCCGATTGCATTGCGCAGCGATTTATCGAGGCTGGCCCGGCGTTCGGGGCTGTCAAAGTCGCGGCCCTCGGTTTCGCGCCGCCACAGCAGAGCCACCATCGGTTCGGCCCGCCCCAGCAGATCCTGCATCGCACCCGCGCCCCTGGCCTTGATCAGGTCATCGGGATCCTGGCCCTCCGGCATCAGGCAAAAGCGCAACGATTTTCCCGCCTCCAGCAGCGGCAGTGCCAGATCGATCAGCCGCATCGCCGCCTGCAGCCCGGCACGGTCGCCATCGAGCGCCACAACGGGCTCATCCGCGATGCGCCACATCAGTTGCAGCTGTGCCTCGGTGATGGCGGTGCCAAGCGGGGCGACGGCGGCCCCGAACCCGGCCTCTGCCAGCGCGATGACATCCATATACCCCTCGGCCACGATCAGCGTCGCCCCCTTGCCCGCCGCCTCGCGCGCGGGCCCGTGATTATAAAGCGCGCGGCCCTTGTCAAAGAGCGGCGTCTCGCGGGAATTGAGATATTTGGCGCGCGCATTCGGGTCCATCGCGCGGCCGCCAAAGCCGATGCAGCGCCCGCGCGGATCGCGGATCGGAAACATGATCCGGTCACGAAAGGCATCATAGGGCGCGCCGCCATCGTCGGGCTGGCTGGCGATACCGGCGGCAATCACCAGGTCGGGCGCGATGCCCTTGGCGGTCAGGGCCTGAAACGCGCCCTGGCGGGCATTGGGGGCATAGCCGATTTCGAACCGGTCCTGGGCCGCCTGATCCAGGCCCCGCCGATCCAGGTAATCGCGCGCCACCGCGCCGCCCGAGGCCCTGAGCTGCAGCCGATACCAGGCCACCGCCGCCTCGGTCACGTCGGCGATCTGGGCCCGCCGGTCGGCCTTTTGCTGCGCCTGGGGGTCCCGGGCCGGCATGGTCATTCCGACCTCGCGGGCCAGGATCTCGATGGCCTCGATGAAGCCGACATTTTCGGTGGCCTGCACAAAGCTGATCGCGTCGCCCTTTTCGTGACAGCCAAAGCAGTAGTAAAAACCCTTGCGGTCATCGACATGGAATGAGGGCGACTTTTCCTGATGGAACGGGCACGGGGCCCACATGTCACCCTTGGCCTGGTTCGATTTCCGTGTGTCCCACATGACTTTGCGGCCGACCACCTGGGCAAGCGAGGTGCGGCTGCGAAGCTCATCAAGAAAACCGGGGGGCAGACTCATGCGCGCAGTATCCGTCGCACGAGCACGGGAGTCCAGCAGGCGCGCGCCTGGCCGGTTTCATGGAATGGTCACAAATGGGCCCGGCGGGTGCCGCATTCGGACGGCATTTCCTAGCGGCGGGGGCGGTTTCCTTAGGAAGGCGCGACGATGTCAAAATTTCTGAGTGATGAAACGGGTGCCGTCACCGTCGATTGGGTTGTGCTGACGGCGGCTCTTGTCGGCCTCGGCCTGTCAGTGGTCGCTCTCATCAGCGCCGGTGCCCGAGAGCCGACGAATGCGCTCAATTCAACGCTCGGCACCGATATCGTGGCGTCGAGCACCAGCTTCGACTGACGCGCGGTCGTGTTGACCTGAGCCGGGCGCGCCTGGGATCGGCGGCAAGTCAGGGCCTTGCGCCTTAGCCACTGCGCGACAGATCCCAGACGCGGATGCGGGGCGATGTGTTCATGCGGCCTGTCTATCTGCCCCCTCCAGAACCCCCGCATATAGCGGCACGATTTGCCCACTACCCAAGCCCTCGCGGCTGACCTATAGTGCCTGTGGATAACCGGGGCACCAGACCCCAGAGGCGGAGCAGTTGATATTAGGGGGAACGGCCCATGCGGTGCCCGTTTTGCGGAAATGTAGATACCCAGGTGAAGGACAGCCGTCCGGCCGAAGATCACGTAGCCATCAGGCGACGGCGGTTCTGCCCGGCCTGCGGCGGGCGCTTTACCACCTATGAGCGGGTGCAGCTGCGCGATCTTGTCGTCATCAAGAGCAATGGCAAGCGTGAGGATTTCGATCGCGACAAGCTGGAACGCTCGATCCGCATCTCGATGCAGAAGCGGCCCGTCGAACCCGAACGCATCGACCAGATGATTTCAGGCATCGTGCGGCGTCTGGAAAGCATGGGTGAGACCGATATCCCGTCGAACAGGATCGGCGAGATCGTGATGGAAAGCCTCGCCCGGATCGATACCGTGGCCTATGTCCGCTTTGCCAGCGTTTACAAGAATTTTCAGGCCGCCGATGATTTCGAGGAATTTGTATCGGAACTGCGCCCGCCCGTTGCACCAGAAAGCTAAGCCATGACCGGTGATGATGCCCGCTGGATGCGCCTGGCACTCAGCCTGGGCGCGCGCGGGGCTGGCCGGGTCTGGCCGAACCCCGCCGTGGGCTGCGTAATCGTCAAGCGGGGCCGCGTTCTGGGCCGTGGCTGGACCGCACCGGGCGGGCGGCCGCATGCCGAGCCGCAAGCGCTGGCCCAGGCCGGCGAGGCCGCGCAGGGAGCCACTGCCTATGTCACACTGGAGCCATGCGCCCATTTCGGCCAGACGCCACCCTGTGTCGAGGCGCTGATCCGGGCGGGTTTGGCCCGCGTCGTGGTGGCCTTGCGCGACCCCGACCCGCGCACCGATGGCGATGGCGTGACGCGATTGCGTGAGGCTGGCATCTCGGTGCGTGTGGGCGTCGAGGAGACCGCGGCGCGCCGCGCCCATGCCGGTTTTCTCAGCCGCGTCACCAAAGGCCGCCCTGCCCTGACCCTGAAACTGGCGACGTCCTTTGACGGGCGCATCGCCACGGCCACCGGCGAAAGCCAGTGGATCACCGGGGCCCCGGCACGCCGCGAGGTCCACGCATTGAGGGCGCGTCACGATGCCGTGATGGTGGGGGCGGGCACCGCGCGCGCCGATGACCCGGCGCTGACGGTCCGGGGGTTGGGCATATCGCGTCAGCCGGCGCGCATCGTGGCGTCGCGCAATCTGGATCTGCCGCGATCGGGCCGGCTGGCCGCGACCGCGCGCCAGGTGCCGCTCTGGCTGCTGCACGCTCCGGATGCGCCCGCTGACCGGCAGGTGGCCTGGCAGGCGATGGGTGCCGTGCTTGTGCCGGTTGCCACCGGTGCCGATGGGGCAATCGATATGGCGGCGGCGTTGCAGAGCCTCGGCCAAGCGGGCTTCACGCGCATCTTTTGCGAGGGCGGCGGCACGCTTGCCGCGGCCTTGTTGGCGGCTGATCTGGTCGATGATCTGGTGGGGTTTACCGCAGGGCTCGCGATCGGGGCCGAGGGGTTGCCAGGCATCGGTGCCCTGGGGCTGGCGGATCTGTCAGGTGCCCCGCGGTTTACGCTATGCGCGACGCGCGCCATCGGGCCCGACATTGTGCATGAATGGACCCGCCACCGCTAACGCAATGCCGAGCGGCCCGTCCGGCTCGATGCCGGCGCTTGCACGACATCCGGCATGTGCCATCTGATGCCCAGACCGGCGGTCAACGCAACCTGCGACCGCTCACGCCCGGGTCAGCCCCGCAAACGAGCCGCTACCGATTCAAATTGTCAGAGCCAGCGCGCTGTTGTAGAGCCGGGTTCCCGTTACCCTGCGAATTTCCCCCAGAGGCCCGATCCGATGTCCGCACTCAAGATTGTCCATTTTTCCGACGTCCTCTGCATCTGGGCCTATGTAGGGCAGGCCAGTCTCTACAAGCTGACCGATGAGTTCGGCGACCGCGTTCAGGTAGAGGTGCACTACTGCTCGGTATTTCCGGATTCACATACCAAGATCGACAGAACCTGGCGCGATCGGCGTGGCTTTGGCGGCTATGCCGACCACGTCAAATCGGTTGCGGGCGGCGCGAATGGCCTACCGCTTCATGCCGATGTCTGGTCCCGGGTGCGGCCGAAATCCTCGGCAAGCCCGCATCTCTTCATCAAGGCCGTCGACCTGCTTGAAGGCGACAGCGGGGCGACCGGGTTTTCCGATCGTCTGTCCAACCGCGCCGCCAGGGGCCTGCGGCGCGCCTTTTTCGCCGAGGCCCGCGACATCTCGGATTGGTCCGTGCAAAGCGATATTGCCGACGGCATGGGCGTGGATTTTGGCGCGGTTCGCCAGAAGATCGAGACGGGCGAGGCAATCGCCGCTCTGGCCGCTGATTATGAACTTGCCCAGTCCCGGCACGTGCAGGGCAGCCCCACCTACATTTTGAACGAAGGCCGTCAGATCCTGTTTGGCAATATCAGCTATGGCATTCTGCAGGCAAATGTCGCCGAATTGCTCTCGGAGCAAAGCAACGACACCGGCAGCATGTGCTAACTGCCAGATCTGTCAAGCCATCGCTGAACCTCGGGTTGGACTGGACTGGCCGCGCGCATTTGCCCGGAACGATCTGGTTTTCCGACGGCCGGTTCGACAAACCTGTGCCCGGCCCCGTGTTTCTGGGTTTCCGGAATATGGTTCAGTGGATTTTCATCACCCAGATTTCGCAAAGAAACTCTGGCTCGGTTGTGGGCAGCATCTGAAATGACGGGCCGCGGGATTGGACAGAGATCTTACCCGCGCTCTCCAGTTCCGACAGAATTTCTACATAGCCGCAATCGACCCACGGGCCGGGGACAACGGCAAAAATGATATGGCCGCCGGGGCGGATGAGTCTGGCAAATTCCCGCAGGCTTGCGGATGGCATCTGTGACGTGGTTCCGCATGTTGTGACACAATCCACCGACCCCTCCCCCCCCTCCATTGGCGCATAGGCCTGATAATTGCGCTGTATGGTGATCTGGTCGGCCAGATGGCTGGCATCGTGCCAGACGCCCCAGACAAAGCTCGACCCGCGCCGCGACAGCCATGGCAGCCCAAGGAAATAAAGGCCGGGCCATTGGCAACCGGCGAATCCCACCGCTCGCTGCGCCTGCGGTGGGCGATCCGGGCGCGTTCCAGCACCAGATGCGGCACGCCCGCCCGGCGCAGATGCGCGCTCATCGCGACCCCGGGCTGACCGCCGCCGACGATCAGCGTATCGGTTGTTTCAACTGCCATGCCCGCGCGGGCGTGGGCGCCGTCGCCTCGCAAAACGTGACCGACCCGAGGCTGGGGCCGCTGGCGCTGGATCTGATGGCAGAGGGGCTTGGCACCGCGAGGGCCATTGCGGCTGTGCGGGCACGCGGCCGCCATATCGATTACCAGCAGGCTCTGCCGGTCGATGGGCAGGGGCGCACGGCGCTTCACTCCGGGTCAAACGCGCTCGGCATCTGGGCAGAGGCGCGCGGGGCGGATGTGGCCTCGGGCGGCAATCTGCTGGCTGATGCGGGCGTGCCCGCCGCGATTGCCGCGGGCTTTCACTCCGCTACCGGGCATATTGGTGACCGGTTGCTGGCGGCCATGCAGGCCGGCTGGCAGCGGGGGGCGGGGGGCGAGCCCGCGCCGATCCATTCGGCGGGCCTCAAGATGGTCGATGGCGTATCCTGGCCAGCGGCCGATCTGCGCTGCGACAGGACGGAAGGCTGCCCGATTGCGGCGGTTGCGCCCGCCTGAGAGATCTACAGACCACTGCTTGACGCCTATGTGCAACGCGCGCTCGACCCCCGCGCGGCCCTTCCTACCGAGTTCCCGGCGATGATTGACGATCTGCGCACAAGATTACAGGACCTGGCCCAATGCCGCGACAACGCGTCCTGGGCAATCGACGGGCGGTTCTACACCGATACGGGCCATTGCGCGCGTGAACGGGCCACGCTTCTGCGCCAGGGCTGGCATTGTCGTGGCCGCACCGATGAGGTGCCGCAAAATGGCGATCTCTTCACCATGCAATTGCCGGGTCAGCCGCTGATCGCGACCCGCCATGATGGCCAGCTGAGGGCGCTGTCCAATATCTGCCGCCATCGCGGCATGCCGGTGGCGAAAGGCCGGGCGAACACAGAACGCTTTGTCTGCCGCTATTACGCCTGAACCTTCTGTATCTCCGGTTTGCTACTCTGCCCCCGTCAGCGACCTTGGCGGAGGTTGCCGACAGGGCTCCGCGAAAAGGCCGCCGCCGGCCCCGGTTTCACCTGCGATTTCGCCAGCCACCCGCGGGACATCCCGTTGCGCGGCACCGGCGCACCGGGTTTGGAGGCTGCCGCGCAACACTGCTCGACGCTGTTTGTCGTCGTCCCTTGCCAGGTGGTCAGCCAGGCGGCGTCGCTCTCGGTGCCGCTGTCACTGCACCCGGTCGCGGTCGATGGCACCGATGTGCGCTGGACGATGTCGGCGGGCCGCTTGCCGGGCCCGATTTCGAGGGCGCGGCGCACGATTTCCTGAAGTGGCAGGCCCGCATAGAGGCAGCACGGTGATCGCGCGGGGGTGCCGCGAAAACGCTTTCGCCACCGCCCGGATCGGGTAGGCTCCGGGCATCGTATCCACCGCGAAAGGGCCCGAAGCCGACGGCATTTTGCGATATACGCTCAGATCGCTGGAATATTTCGTCGCCGTCGGTCAGGCGGGCAGCATGCGCGCGCGGCCGATAAAGTGAATGTCTCCGCGCCCTCGATCTCGGCGGCGATCACCCAGCTGGAACAGGAGTTCGGCCTGCCGCTTTTCGTGCGCCATCATGCGCAGGGCCTGTCACTGACGCTGACCGGGCGTCAGGTGATGGAACAGGCGCGCGTGGTCTTGCGCGCGGCCGATGCGCTGACCGATCTGGCTGGCGATATCGCGGGCACGGTGCGCGGGCCGCTGTCCATCGGCTGCCTGCTCAGCTTTGTCCAGGTCGTGCTGCTGGCGCTCAGGCGCGGCTTCGGGACGGGCTTTCGAGATGTGGCGCTGACCTATGATCTGGATCTGCCGCGCGATCTGCGGTTCGTGCCGATCACCGAATTGCCGCCCGCTGTGATCGTGGCCGAAACCCATCCGCTGGCGCATCTGCCATCCGTCACGGTCGAGGCGCTGGCCGATCATCCGATGGTACTGCTGGATCTGCCCCTCAGCTCGGAGTATTTTTTGAGCTCCGCCACCTGCCGGACGATGACCCGGCCAATCTGCTGGCGCGCATCCGGGTGGCTGCCGATACCGTCACGCACCGCCATCGCGCGCAACGGGACGGCGCGCGGATCGAGATCGAACAGATGAATGCTTATCCCAGGCTCGACACCACGCCCGAGGCCGGCGTGTTCGCGACCCGCGATATTGCCACTGTGAGCTGCAGGCCGGGATCAATGGCCGGACAGGGCCACAAGCGCGATGAATAGATCGCAGCCTGTCACCGGACGATGGCGCGCATCGTGGCGGATCTGCGCCGCGCCCAGGGGATCAGGTCTTTCCGAAACTGCCGTCTTTCTGCCGCTCGATCCGGGTGAATTCCTCGACCCGTTTTTGATCGTTGCGCACCTGGGGGCGGCGCTGCAATTGCTTGGTCGCTGCGCTCGGCACATCCTTGCGGTCGTGCTTGATGTATTCCTCGGTCCGATGCGACTTCTCGCGGTTTTCGGGGGTATCGATGATGTGACGGGACATGGGGACCAGACCTCCAATTCCAGTTGATCGGTAACTCGAGCTTAACACGCAGGTGCCACATCCGGGCAATCCCCGATGTCACAGGCGACAATTCGGAGCAGACCGCCGCCGAAATGGTTCTTGTGCTGGAGATAATATGTAGTCCCCGGCGGTGCGGACTGGGTGGGGGCAAGAAAACCGCCCCGCCGGGATGAGCATACGCTCAACACTACAGGAACTGTTTTGACCGGCTCAGCGGGCGGTATCGGGGTGCCCGCGCGGCATTCTGCGGGCATCTTTCGGGCAATATGATGGCAATGCTTGATTTGGGCCGGAAACGAGGCCAAGCTGATGCCGATGGTGATGCATTTTCAGGCCGGCGGGTCCTTTTCGGCGCCCGAACAAACAGCCTTCAACCGCAAGGAGCTGGGCCTGATCCTGGCACTGTACGGGCGGATGGTAGCGGCGGGCGAATGGCGTGACTACGGCCTCTCGCATCTGCGCGATGTGGCCGTGTTCTCGATCTTCCGCCGCACGGCGGAACATCCGATCTACCGCATCGAAAAGCGCCCCAAACTGGCACTGCGGCAGGGGCAGTATTCGATCATCGGCATGGATGGCCAGATCTTGAAACGCGGTCAGGATCTCAAAACCGTTCTGCGCGTGCTGGAACGCAAGCTGATCCGCGCGATAAACTGAACCGCGCCTCTGGCCCGACCCGCCATTTCATCTTGGCCCAAATACCTTCGGGGGAGCGCGAGGGGGCAGACAGCCCCCTCGCTCCGGTCGGCGGCGGCTCCCGCCGAACCCGCGCCACTGTCACCCGTCCGGCTTCAAGAATCGCCGCCTTGCCGTGATCGCACCGCCGCCCGCGGCATCAATCCTCGCCGCCGCATCCTTGAGCGGCTCATAGGCCACCGACATGTGAAATGCATTGGCATGCAGCAACATCCGCTCGTTCGCCATGAACCCGACATGGCCGTCCCAAAACACCAGATCGCCGCGCACCAGCGGTTCACCGTGATAGAGGTTGCGGCCAAGCGTCATCTGCTGATCGGAATCACGCGGGCAGGCGATACCACAAGCCAGCAGCGCCATCTGCACCAGCCCCGAACAATCGATCCCCCACCGGCTGTTGCCGCCCCACAGATAGGGCGAGCCAAGGAACAGGTCCGCCACGCCGACCGGATCGGCAAATCGGGCGCGGATCGGCTGCAAATGCGGGCGCGGGATGAAATGGCCGGTATGAATGCGCAGATGCGCGTCGCGCACGGCCACCACCTTGACCGGTGAGCCAAAAAAGATAGACACTTCGGGCGGCACTTTCAGATGCGCCTTGGGGTAGAGATGCGTGGCCGGCGCAGTCACCCAATGGGTGGGCTCCTCGGGGCTGGCCATCGCGCCCGACAACACATAGCCCACCTGCCCGTCACGTTCAGCCTGACCAAAGCTGAACCCGTCATAGGTTTCCAGCTCGCGGAACACCTCACCAAACAATAGCTGGCTGACCCGCCGTCCGCGTGGCGCATCGGCGATATTGGCCATGGGCTGCTGCACCATCAAGCGGCGGCCCTCGACGAAACGCTCGGCCTCGATCTCACCCTTCAGAGAGACATGCGCCACACGGCCGTTCGACGGGGTGATGCGTGGATCATTCATGCCAGGATCCCTTTTTGCAGCGCCGCAAAGATCGCGCGTGCGCCCTGCCCCGTGCCGCCCATGGGCCGGGCCGGCGCATCCTTGGGTTGCCAGCCGTATATGTCGAAATGGGCAAACCGGGTACCGCCGGAAAAGCGCCGCAGGAAAAGCGCTGCCGTGATCGAGCCCGCAAACCCGCCCTTTGGCGCATTGTCCAGATCGGCGATGCCGGGTTCGATCTCTGCCTCATAGGCTGCGTGAAACGGCATCCGCCACAAAGGGTCGGCGCTTGTGTCTCCAGCATCCGCCAGAGCCGCGGCCAGCGCGTCGTCATCGGTATAGAAGGGTGCCAGGTCGGGGCCCAGCGCCACCCGCGCGGCCCCGGTCAGGGTGGCCATGCAGATCATCAGATCAGGCGGCGTTTCGGCCGCCAGCGCCAGCGCATCAGCCAGCACCAACCGCCCCTCGGCATCGGTGTTGTTGATCTCGACCGTCAGCCCGTTGCGCGCCGTCAGGATATCGCCGGGGCGCATGGCATTGCCCGAGACGGCATTTTCCACCGCTGGCACCAACACCCGCAGCCGCAGCCGCAGACCCGCCCCCATGATCATCCGCGCCAGGCCCAGAACCGTCGCCGCCCCGCCCATATCCTTCTTCATCAACCCCATCGAGGCACCGGGTTTGAGGTTCAGCCCGCCAGTATCGAAACACACGCCCTTGCCGACCAGCACCAGCTCGGGCCCCTGCTCGCCCCACCGCATATCAATCAGGCGCGGCGCGCTTTCTGCGGCACGACCCACGGCATGGATCATCGGTAGATTTTCGGCAATCAGATCATCACCCGTCGTGACGGCGATCCGTCCGCCAAACCGCCCGGCCAGAGCCCGCATCGCGGCCTCCAGTGCATCGGGCCCCATATCGGATGCGGGCGTGTTGATCAGGTCGCGGGTCAGAAACTCGCCCGCCGCGACATGTTCCAGCAAGGACGCATCGACCCCTTCGGGGCCGACCAGCGCCGCTTGGGCGGCGGAGTGGGGTTTGTAACGGTCAAAGCGATACAGGCCGAGCAAATAACCCAGGGATGTCTCGTGCAGTTCATCCCGTGGCAGATCGCCCCCCAACCGATAGAGCCCTTCGGGCAGCCCCGCAATGGCACCACCCAGGGCAAAGCGCTTGCGCGCTCTGGCATCCGCATCGCCGCGCCCGGCCAGAACGCCCGCGACATCGCCGGCCGCATTGGGATAGGGGCACACATCGCCCGGATCGGCGGAAAACCCGCTGCTGGCAATCCAGGCGCGGGCGGCAGCGGGCAGAGCCTGCACATGCGCGTCCAACGCACCGGGTGTCAGCGGCGTTACGGGAATTGCGGCAGGATCGTCGGGGGAAAACCGGGGCGTCATTTTGGGTCCGTCTACTGTGATCTGGCCCCAGCCTAACGTCCCCGACAGCCACCGCAAGGCGGATCAGCCCGACAGATCCTCCAGATCCCAGATCGCATGGATCGACCGATCCCCGATCCGGATCAGACGCGCATGCGTCGCGGCCAGGGCCACGCTATCGTGCCGCGCCAGACAAGCCTGAACATTGCGCCCGACCCGCGCCAGCGTGGCCATGCCGATATGCTCCGACGCCGCGATCAGGGCGCGCAACCGGGCCGCGAGCGACGTGGCATCGCGCAGCGGATCGAGCACCCCGATCTCCTGCAACCGGGCGCTGATCACCTCCAGCGCACGGGCGACCTCATCTTCGGCACGCCGCTCTCCGATCTCGGCACAGAGACGCTCCAGCCGATCAGGGTTGAACCGCGCCGGTTCCTCGGGCTCTATGTTGATTACAAACTGCTCCATCATCCACTCCGCTTCCGCCCCCACGGCTTGATGCCTACCCTTGGCCAACCATGTTAAAGAAAGGGTTGAGACCTGGCCAAGAAAAGGCTCGAAATTTCAGGAAATGCCGGGTATCCGGGGGGTGCCCCTAAACGGAGACACCGCATCATGACGCACCAAATCGCGCCGCTTCCGGCCTTTCTGGTCCGCCGCTATCAAAGCTGGAGGGCCACCACCTATGTCGAAAACCGGGCCTGGTTTCAGCGCCTGGCCGAAGACGGCCAACGCCCGCGTGCCATGGTGATTTCCTGCTGCGATAGCCGGGTCCATGTCACCTCGATTTTTGGGGCCGAGACGGGCGAGTTCTTTATCCACCGCAACATCGCCAACCTGGTGCCGCCCTACGAACCCGATGGCGACCATCACGGCACCTCTGCGGCGGTGGAATATGCGGTCAAATCTCTGAAAGTTGCCCATATTCTTGTGCTGGGCCATTCCGCCTGCGGCGGTGTCAAAGGCTGTATCGACATGGTCTCGGGCGCGGCACCCGAGCTGGAGGAACATGAAAGCTTTGTCGGTCGCTGGATGGATATTCTGCGCCCCGCCTGCGAGGACACCGCCGGGATTGACGATGCCGCCCTGCGACAGCGCACGCTGGAACAAAAGAGTGTGCTGGTCTCGATCGAAAACCTGCTCAGCTTTCCCTTCATCGCCCAGGCCGTGGCCGACGAAAAGCTTAGCCTGCATGGCCTGTGGACCGATATCTCCAGCGGCGGGCTGGAAATGTTCGACCCCGAGGCCGATGGGTTTGTGAAGGTGTGAGGGCTCGCACCCGCAGGCAACGCTTGGCTTTAACCAGGCCTTAACTACGGGCACCATTAACTTGCAGGCATGATAACCGGCGATGTGACCGTTACCCTGACACAACCAACCCTGGTTGCCATCCTGAAACTGGCCGCTGCCGACGGGATCGACCCACAGGGCGTCATCCTGCGCGCCATCGACGCCGAGATCGTGCGCCGCCGGGGGCCGGCGAGGACGCCCGTCAGGGCGGAGGAGCGGCTCCTCGCCCCCTTGCGGGCGCTCCTCGCTCGTGATCTGGCCGTTGCGCAGGGATGGGGCGAGCTGCAGTCGCGCCTCGCCGCCAAGGGCTACCGCCTGCGCGAAGCGGGCGGCGGCCTGGCGCTGGCCACGCATCCCGGCGGCAGGCGGATGTGCAAGGCTTCCGAGCTTGGGTTTTCCTACAGCGACCTGATGCGCCGCTTTGGCCGCCCCTTTCCGGGCCACAGCCAACGCAAACTGGCCGCCCGCGTGCTGGATCCCATGCGAGAGGCCAGCCGACCATCACCGCCGCCCGATGATGAGTTCGACGTGATCGAGCGGTTCTGACTCCATCCGTGCTGTCGCCCCCCCATTCGTGCTATGTTGCCGGGGCCTCAACCGCGGAGCCCGTCCAATGCGTCTTTTCCGAACTCTCGCCCTTGGTCTTTTCGTACTGGCAAGCGGGTTTGTCCTGATCGCCTACCTATTGCCGCGCAACGTGACGGTCGAACGCCAGGTCATCATCGCGGCATCGCCATCCGAGGTTTTTCCGCTAGTCAACTCTCTGCAACGCATCGCGGAATGGTCGCCTTGGACCGTGCGCGACCCGGATATGATCGTTACTTATGAAGGACCGGCTGAGGGCGTTGGAAACGCCATGGTCTGGACATCCACGGTTGATGGCCTCGGCAACGGCCGCCAGGAAATCGTCGAAAGCATCACCGATACCGGCGTCGCCACGCTGCTTGATGTCAGCAATATGGGCACCGCCCGCGCCTGGATCGATCTCGATGAGGTCACAGGCGGCACGCAGGTCACCTGGGGCCTCGACACAGATATGGGGATGAACCCGATCGGGCGCTGGATGGGGTTCATGATGGACCGCCTGGTCGGACCCGATTATGAGGCCGGTCTGGCCAATCTGCAGGATCTGATCGAAACGGGCGGCTGATCACGGGGTCCAGGTCAGAACCTGGCCCTCGGGCCAGGAAAATTCCACATCCATGCGGATCGTCCGGCGCGCGCCCGGGGCCAGGCTCAGATCCCAGGCGGTAACGCCGCGCGCGCCGTCGACATCACGCTCATCGGGCGCAAGGCTCAGATCCAGATTGACCTCCAGCTCCTCCTGCTCGGCAAAGGGCAGGGCATAGAGCAGCCGCACCTCCTGTTGCGCATCCGAGGTGTTCTCAACCGAGAATTCGACCGAGCGGGCTTGCGTGTCGGAGCGCGCGAACACCCCCTCTTCGCCCTCATCCAGCGACAGATCCCGCCAGTCCAGCAGCAGATGATCCAGCGCGCCGAACGCGATGACGACGCTGTCGCCATCGGCCAGAAGATCGACAAACCCGTCGCCCAACAGCGCGCCGTTCCGATAATAACTGGCCCTGCCCGGCAGGATCGGCTCACCGCTATCATTTTCCAGCGCCGCCATCACAAACGCGGTGTCGTCGCTGCGCGGGTTGGCTTGATTGACCACATCGGCGTCAAAGACCAGCGGGGGCATGGCCTGACGGCTGCTTTCCTGCGGCGCAATGCTGACAGGCCCGGTGAAACTGTAGGAAAAGGACGCCCCGATCCTCTGTATCGTTGCGGTTTCCGCGACTGCCATGACCGGCTCGGCAAACTCGGCCACCGGGGCCTGATCGGCGCTGAACAAACCGACTCCGCCAGTGACACGGGCCTGTGCGGGATCGACGATCCGGGCCGGGCGCGCGGCGACCTCGACGGGCGCGCGCGGCCTGTTCGGATCTGCCGTCGAAACGGTGACCGCCACATCACGCCAACGCTCGGCGCTGTTCTGCGACAAAACGATATCGCGGCTGACGGTCACCTCGCTCGCCTCGCTATCCAGCCAAAACTGCATCTCAGGCTGCCAGCTGGCACCGCTGCTGAAATGGGTCAGGGTCAGGTCCAGCACGGTATCGGAGGGCACCACGACCGGCACCCGCACAACCCGCACATGGTCCCCCAACGGCAGCAGCGCGGCTAGCGCCTCCCGGGCACCTGTCAGATCGCCCTGCACCTCGCGCAGATCGTCGATCAGCAGATTGCGCGCGGCCTCCGCCTGCCGGGCCGCATCCGCCACAAGCGTCATCTGGGTGCCAAGTGTTGTCAGCATCTGCGCCAAAAGATCCGGTTCGGACGCAAGCGGCGCGCCTTCATCGCCGCCTGCGGTCACGCCCTCCAGATAGCGGCGTTGCAGCGCGGCGGCCTGCACCGCGGCGCTGGCCTCGGCGATCCCGGCCTCCAGCGCATCGACATCGGCCTCCAGCCCCTCGATCACCGCCCGCGCGGCGGCCACGTCATCGGTGTCCAGTGCGCCCTCTTCGATGCGATACCCATCCTCGACGCTGAGCGCGCCGATGCGGGCATTTCCCGCCCCGCTGACCTGCGGGGCCTCCATCCAGATGCCGGGTGCCACCGCCAACAGCACCTCATGCGCACCGGCAGGCACCTCGACGCTCACCTGACGGTCGATCCGGGCGACGCCGCCCAGAAACACTGTGGCGGCGGTCACATCGGCTCGGGCGAGGAATTCATCGGCCTGCGCCGTCGTGGCCAGCAGCGCCGCGATCAGGGTCAGAGAATATCGCATGTGAAAAAGCCTTCCCGGTCAAATGATACGGAAAGGCTTGTCGCTTGGTCGGCAGAGGTCAAGTGCCCAGAGGCGCTTCAGCCCTTTTTCAGCACCCGATTGCCCAGTGTTTCCGCGATCTGCACCGCGTTCAGCGCGGCACCCTTGCGCAGGTTGTCGCTGACGCACCACAGGTTCAGCCCGTTCTCGATGGTGCTGTCCTGCCGGATGCGGCTGATGAAGGTGGCATAGTCCCCGACGCATTCGACCGGCGTGACATAGCCGCCATCCTCGCGCTTATCGACCACCAGGATCCCCGGCGCGGTGCGCAGGATATCGCGGGCTTCATCTTCGTCCAGGAACTCCTCGAACTCGATATTCACCGCCTCGGAATGGCCCACAAAGACCGGCACACGCACACAGGTGGCAGTAACCTTGATGGCCGGATCGACGATCTTTTTCGTCTCGGCCACCATCTTCCATTCTTCCTTGGTCTCACCGCTATCCATAAACACATCGATATGCGGGATCACGTTGAACGCGATCTGCTTGGGGTAGACCTTGGGCGCTTTCTCCTGACCCGGCACATACATGCCCTTGGTCTGGTCCCACAGCTCGTCGATCGCGTCCTTGCCCGAGCCCGAGACAGATTGATAGGTCGACACCACCACCCGCTTGATCGTGGCGCGGTCATGCAGCGGCTTCAGCGCCACCACCATCTGCGCGGTCGAACAATTCGGGTTGGCGATGATGTTCTTTTTGGCATAGCCATCGACGGCCTCGGGGTTCACCTCGGGCACTACCAGCGGCACGTCCGGGTCATAGCGATAAAGCGAGCTGTTATCGATCACCACGCAGCCCGCCTTGGCGGCCTTGGGCGCATAGGTCTTGGTCGCGTCCGAGCCGATGGCGAACAAGGCGATATCCCAGCCGGTGAAATCGAACGTATCCAGATCCTGGGTCTTGAGTGTCGTGTCGCCAAAGCTGACCTCGGTGCCCAGCGACCGGCGCGAGGCGAGTGCGGCGATTTCTTCCACCGGAAACTGGCGCTCGGCCAGAATATTCAGCATTTCGCGGCCCACATTGCCCGTGGCACCGACGACGGCGACTTTGTAACCCATGGTCCTTGGTCCTTTTCGTCAGGGAACCCGCGCCACATAGAGCAGCTTGCGGCAAAGGGGAAGGCCCGGCTTGCCGCGATGCAGCACCAGACCGGCAGCCTGTGGCATCCCGGTCCTGCAGGCGACTGCCCGGAAACGATGCGGATGATTGTTTCCGCGCCGGAAATGGCCGGGGGGGGGAACTGTTAAGATAGTGTTGTTCCGAGTCGCCAGTGTTTGTTCCGGGGGGATTTTTCGATGGGGTTTGAGTTGTTTTTGCCGCTGATGGCGGCGGTTTTAGGGTTGGTGTTGCTGTTCGATGGCGGCGATGCGCTCCCGCCCGACGACGATGACCGGGCCAATGCCGATCAGGTGATTACCGGCACGCCCGGCAATGATGAGCTTTGGGGCGACCCCACCAGCGATGACTGGATTTCGCTTGGAAATGGCGATGACCAGTCCTTCGGGTTGTCCGGCGATGATACGATCTATGGCGGTCCGGGTCAGGACAGATTGCAAGGCGATGACGGCAATGATCTGATCAACGGCGGCAATGACGCCGACAATCTGTCCGGCGGCGCAGGCGACGATACCCTTCTTGGTGGCGGCGGCAATGACCGCCTTGGTGCTTCAGGCGATTACGAAGCCGGTAACGACAGATTGGAAGGCGGCTCCGGCTGGGATTATCTGGTCGACCAAGCAGGATCGAACTACCTGTCGGGCGGCCCCGGCAACGATCAGATCATCGCGACCGAAGATGCGGCACAGACCGGCCCCGACACTGGTGACGACACATTAATCGGTGGTGACGGCGATGACCTGCTGATGGGCGATTACAGTGACACCATGACCGGCGGCGATGGCGCGGATCGCTTCGGGATCGTCACAGAAGCCATCGGAACCGTTGTTATCACCGATTTCGACCCGGACTCCGACACACTCCTGCTGTCTCTGGGTGACACCTTTGCGCCCTCGGCCTCCCCCGAAACTCTGGGCCTGCAGGATTCGGCGGACGGAACGGCGCTGGAACTGACCCTTGCAGACCGGGTCATCGCGCGGCTTGAGGGACTGGATGAGACCGCGACCATCGACATGGAGGTGCGTTTTTCCGGTCAGGATGACGACCTCAACCTCATCCTCGATGCGTCAGTTTCCCAGATTTCCACCGGCGCTGGCGATGACAGCGTGACAGGATCTGCCGCTGCGAACGAAATCGCATCGGGTCGCGGCGACGATACAATAAACGGCGGCGCGGGCGATGATGGCCTCTTGGCCGGGTCGGGCAATGATCAGGCGAACGGCGGTTCAGGGGACGATGTCATTTCGCTGGGTCGCGGTAACGATGCGGCAGATGGCGGCGATGGCAATGACACGATCTACACGGGCACCGAAGACCCGTTCTATTCATTCAGCGGAACCGACACGATAGACGCCGGCCCGGGCGATGACGTGATTGTCGTGGACGAAACCGACGGTGGCCCGCCAAGTGGCGGCCACATGCTGACCGGCGGTGACGGCGATGACAGCTATATCTTCCGCTACGCGCAGGACGATAACGCCACCATCACCGATTTCGACGCGGCAACCGAATCCCTCGCTTTCCAGATCGCGCTTCCGCAATCGGTGATCGACCTCGGCCCGGTGACCTATGCGCTGGTTGATAACGGCGCGGGCGGCAGCATTGTGGTTCTGACGATGCCCGACGGCGCGGCGGTCTCTCCCGTGACGCTGGCGGGCGTGCCGCCAACCGCTACACTTGACCTGACGGTACAGGTCTCCGCCGCCTGACCAGGGCAGCCAAAACTGTCACGTGAAAATTTACCGATTGGTCACGATGCTTGACTTATGTTGCGTTTGCACACATGTGTTGCCGCAAGCCTGCCCTGCCGCGTGAGCAGCGCACCCTTGTTGGGTGCAGACAGGCCACGAATTTCCCCAGTCCCCCTCACGCAGGGTCTGACGGTCAGAACGGCAAACCGGGATACGCCCGGTTCGTGAGCTTCCGGCCGCTCCCTCCGCGGCCCTGATCCATTCAGGGCAATGCTTTCTTATACCCCGCGCGCGGCATCGCGCCGGAAAGGACACTCTTTGTTTGACTTCGATATGCTCGGCCTGTCGCCGACCCTTCTGTCTGCGATCAAAGCCGCAGGCTTCGACCAACCGACCCCGATCCAGAACCAGGCCATCCCGCTGGCGCTGGCCGGTCACGATGTAATGGGCCTGGCCCAGACCGGCACCGGCAAGACCGCCGCCTTCGGCCTGCCGCTGGCCGAAATGCTGCTCAACGACCCGGGCCGCCCCGATCCCAAGACCGTCAAGGCGCTGATCCTTGCCCCGACCCGCGAACTGGTCAACCAGATCGCCGAAAACCTGAAACTCTACGTCAAGGGCTCCCGGCTCAAGGTCGGCACCGTCGTCGGCGGCCAGTCGATCAACAACCAGATCCGCTTTCTGGCCCGTGGCATCGATATTCTGGTCGCCACGCCCGGCCGCCTCATCGACCTGATGGACCGCCGCGCCGTGCGGCTGGATCAGGCCAAGTTCCTGGTGCTCGACGAGGCTGACCAGATGCTCGATATGGGCTTTATCCACGCGCTGCGCCGGATCGCCCCCGAACTGGGCACGCCGCGCCAGACCATGCTGTTTTCGGCGACCATGCCGAAACAGATGGAGGAGCTTTCGGGTGCCTATCTGACCAACCCGCGCCGGGTACAGGTGGCGCCCCCGGGCAAGGCCGCCGACAAGGTCACGCAGAGCATCCATTTCGTCCCCAAGGGCGAAAAACCGACCAAGCTGCGCGAGCTTCTGCGCCGTCACCCCGATACGCTCAGCCTTGTCTTTTCGCGCACCAAACACGGGGCCGAAAAGCTGATGAAGGGGCTGGTGGCCGACGGGTTCAACGCCGCCTCGATCCACGGCAACAAAAGCCAGGGCCAGCGCGACCGCGCCATCGGTGCCTTCCGCAATGGCAGCGTCAAAATCCTGGTGGCCACCGATGTGGCGGCGCGCGGCATCGACATTCCCGATGTGCGCACCGTCTATAATTACGACCTGCCGGAAGTGCCCGACAATTACGTCCACCGCATCGGGCGCACCGCGCGCGCCGGCAAGGATGGTGAGGCGATCGCCTTTTGCTGCGCCGAAGAGGTGGGGCTTCTGAACCAGATCGAAAAGGTGATGAAGACATCCATCCCTGTGGGCAGCGGCCGCAAACCCGAAGAGGTCAAACCCGAAAAACGTGGCGGCGGCGGTCGTCGTGGGGGCGGGCGCGCCCCGCAGGGCAAACCGGCGAATGCGGCGGCACCGTCCGGCCCGCGCAAACGCAACCGGCCCCGGCGCAGATCGGCGGCCTGAGTCCAGACCCGAAAAAAAGGGGGCGCTCAGGTGCCCCCTTTTGTTACTGTGAAATCCCCGTCACCGGGCCTGTGGCTCAGACCGCCGCCTTGCGCATCTCATCGAGATAGATCTCGCGGATCCGCGCCGCCATTTTCCCGACCTTGCCGTTACCCACCGGGTGCCCGTCAATCTCGACCACCGGCATCACGAAGGCCGAGGCCGAGGTGATAAAGGCCTCCGCTGCGCCCTGCGCCTCTTCGATGGTAAAGGGGCGTTCCTCGACCTTCACCTGCGCCTCGCGGGCAAAGCGCAACACGGCGGCGCGGGTGATCCCGTGCAGGATGTCATTGCCCAACTGCCGGGTGACGATGGTGCCGTCCCCGGTGACGATATAGGCATTGTTCGAGGTGCCCTCGGTCACGAACCCGTCCTCGACCATCCAGGCATCATCCGCCCCCGCCGCCTTGGCCATCATCTTGCCCATCGAGGGGTAAAGTAGCTGCACCGTCTTGATATCGCGCCGCGCCCAGCGCTGGTCCGCCACGGAAATCACCTTGATCCCGGCTTTTGCGGCCGGGTTTTCCGCCAGCCCCGGCTTGGCCTGGGTAAAGAGGACAATGGTGGGGGCGGTATCCTCCGCCGGAAAGGCGAAATCGCGGTCGCCATCGCTGCCTCGCGTGATCTGCAGATAGATCAGACCGTCTGTTATGCCGTTGCGCGCAACCAGCTGGCGGTGGATCTCCAACAGCGCGTCCTTGTCGGTGGGGTTTTTCATCTGAAGCTCGGACAGCGACCGCTCCAGCCGCACCGCGTGGCCGTCGAAATCGATCAGCTTGCCACCCAGAACCGATGTCACCTCATAAACGCCATCGGCAAACAGAAACCCGCGATCAAAGATCGAGATCCGGGCCTCGGCTTCGGGCAGATATTCTCCGTTCACATAAACGGTGCGGGTCATGGCGGACGCTCCTTCAATCGCTTTGCCCCTGTCATCGGTGAGCGGCGCGGCAGGGTCAAGGGCTGGCGTGGCGAGGAGCGCCCGGGAACCGGGGGCGAGGAGCCGCTCCTCCGCCCGTACCGGGCGTCCTCGCGTCAGCCCCAGAGCTCAGACGACGCCGGGTGCACGCCCGCCGCATCGAACATCAGCGGCACCTCGCGATCCTCGGCCAGCAAAAGCGGCCCGTCCAGATCGGTGATTTCGGCCCCCTGTGCCACCAGAACCGCCGGGGCCATGGCAAGGCTCGATCCCACCATGCAGCCGACCATCACGGCAAAGCCCTGCTCGCGCGCCGCATCGCGCAAGCTGAGCGCCTCGGTCAGACCACCGGTCTTGTCGAGCTTTATATTCACCATGTCATATTTACCGGCAAGATCCGGCAGACTGGCGCGGTCATGGCAGCTTTCATCGGCGCAGACGGGCAAGGGCCGGGCAATCTCGGCCAGCATGTCATCCTGTCCGGCGGGAAGCGGCTGTTCCACCATCTGCACCCCAAGGCGAAGCAGATGCGGGGCCAGATCGGAATACACCTCCGCGCTCCAGCCCTCATTGGCATCGACGACGATTTTCGCACGCGGCGCGCCGCGCCGAACCGCCTCAAGCCGGGCCATGTCATCGGGCGTGCCGAGCTTGATCTTCAAAAGCGGCCGATGGGCGTGCCTGGCGGCCGATTTCTCCATGTTTTCAGGACTATCCAGCGACAGCGTAAAGGCGGTGATGCGGGGCCGGGGCCGGGGCTGGCCCGCCAGTCGCCAGACCGGCACGCCGGTGGTCTTCGCCGCCAGATCCCAAAGCGCGCAATCAACCGCGTTGCGCGCGGCACCGGCGGGCAGGGCATCCTGCAGATCCTGACGCGCGATATCGCCGGGCAGCGCCTCGATCTGGGCGGTCACACTCTCCAGCGTTTCGCCATAGCGCGCATAAGGCACGCATTCAGCCCATCCCATGCGCCCGCCGGCAAAGGCGCGCACGGTCAGAACCTGCGCCTCGGTCCGGCTGCCGCGCGCGATGGTAAAGGTCTCTGCCAGTTTAAAAATATCGCGCGTGACCGAGATCATATCGCGCTCAGCGCATCGACCAGACGCCCGGCCCCCTGCCGGAACGGATCGACCGTGGGCAGACCCATCCGCGCCTCGACCGATGCCAGATACTCCAGCGCCTCCGCTTCGCCCATCGCGGCGGTGTTGACCGACACACCGACCACCTGACAGGCCGGGTTGGCAATGCGGGCCAGCGGCAGAGCAGTATCGCGCAGCGCCTCGAGCGTCGGCAGGTCATAATCCGGCAGACCGCGCATATGCGTCCGGGTGGGTTCGTGGCTGAGGATCAGCGCGTCGGGCTGCCCGCCATGGATAAGCGCCATGGTGACCCCGGAATAGGAGACGTGAAAGAGGCTGCCCTGCCCTTCGATATGATCCCAGTGATCCGCGTCGTTATCGGGGGTCAGCCATTCCACCGCCCCGGCCATGAAATCGGCCACCACGGCATCCAGCGGCACACCGTTTCCGGTAATCAGGATGCCGGTCTGTCCAGTGGCGCGAAAGCTGGAGTTGAGGCCGCGCGCCTTCATTTCCCGATCCATCGCCAGCCCGGTATACATCTTTCCGACGGAACAATCGGTCCCCACGGCAAGGCAGCGCTTGCCGGTGCGTTTGACGCCGTTTGCGATCGGATATTCGTCCTCTGGCACCCGCACATCATGCAGCGCGCGCCCGGTCGCCTCGGCTACCGCGACCAGATCGGGTTCATCGCGCAGCAGATTATGCAGGCCGCTTGCCAGGTCGAAGCCTTCCTCAAGCGCCATCACCAGCACCTTTTTCCAGGCCTGCGAGATCTTGCCACCGCGATTGGCGACGCCAATGACCAGCGTTTTCGCCCCCGCGGCGCGGGCCTGGGCCAGATCCATATCGGTCAGGCCGACGCTGGTCTGACAGCCCTCCATCCGGTATTGCCCGACGGCATTGTCGGGCCGCCAGTCGCGGATGCCCTGGGCCACTTTGGCCGCAAGATGATCGGGCGCATCGCCCAGAAACAGGAGATAGGGGGTCTGGATCACGCGGAAATCCTCATGCAGATGATCCCGCCCGGGGGCCCGGGTCGGGTTTGCGCGCAGGCTGCCCCCGCGATGGCGAAAAAGCAAAGGCCAGATTCAGGCTTTGGAACTGTCCAGAAGCGCGATGGGCATCTCATGTTCCTGATAGAAATCAAGCGGCGCGCGGTCGGCGGCGACGGTGTTGCGCTTGAATTCATAGCGCATCACGTCGCCTTCGCGCTCGGAGGCCACGATCAGCGCCTGATAGAGGTGTTTCGGCCCCTCGAAAATGTCGACCAGCCCGCGCAATTGCGGCGCGTGTTCGATATCCAGCGCAAAACCTTCCTCGGCGAAAGTCAGGATCGGATAAACCTCATCACCGATATGAACCGAACGGCGGCTGCGCTTGCGCTCAGCCTTGCGGCGGGCGGCATGCAGCCCCTCCAGCACCTCTTTTGGCAGAAAGTCGGACATCGGGTTTCCTTGTGCATTCGTTAGCGCGATAGATGAACGCGTTTGAGATTCGGTCAACGCAACGCGCCCTGCCGCATTGCAGCACGTCACAAAAAGGCCACAGTGGCCGGTATGGGCAAACTGCTGCCGACACGGCGTGCCGCTTGCTTTACTTGACACGCATGCTGCGCCACGATGGTTGCAAATATGTGAAAAACAGCACGACCGAGAGCAGGATTTCGATGACAAAAGCGGCGTTGCGTGCCGAACCGGGTGCCGGGCATCCGTTTCTGTGCTTTTTGAACACGGTGGCCGATGACGGCAAGTCGCGCGGGCAAAACAGTTTTGCCGATGCGCGCGAATTGCAGGGCCTGATGCAGGCGTCGGGCCTGCCTCTTGAGGCCGCGGTCGATGACCGCGATCTGCAGGCCCTCATGCGCCTGCGCGAGACCGCCTATGCCGCGTTTTCGGCGCTGGCCGCCGGGCAGGTTCCAGCGCCGGCCAATAGTCTGGAACTGTCCGGGGCGCTGCAATCGGTGATCGCGGGGGCCGAGTTGCGGATCACGGCCCGCGGCCTCGTGACAATGCCATGGCCGGGAACACGACCCTTTGATCAGGTGGTGTTGTCGATGGAGGATCTGCTGCGCTCGGACCGGTTTGCGCGCCTGCGCGAATGCCGCCGCTGCACGCACCTGTTTCTGGATCAGGGACGCGGCGTCGGGCGGCGCTGGTGTTCGATGTCGCGCTGCGGCAACCGGGCCAAGGCCGAAAATTTCCGCGCCCGGCAACGTGACGCCGCCTGACTGTGCGTCGGCGCGCGGTGTCCCTGCGACATCGCGGGTTTCCTTGCACCGCCGCACTGACTATCTGTGGCCTGGCAAAGCACAGGAGCAGGCATGGGACTTCTTCAAAACGGCGTCTGGCACGATAAATGGTATGACACCAAATCCTCGGGCGGATCTTTCAAACGTCAGGCGGCGCAGTTTCGCAACTGGGTGACCGCCGATGGCAGCCCCGGGCCAAGCGGCACGGGCGGCTTCGAGGCCGAAAGCGGACGCTATCATCTCTATGTCAGCCATGCCTGTCCCTGGGCCAACCGCACGATGATCTTTCGGGCGCTGAAGGGGTTGCAGGATCATATCGGCGTCAGCGTGGTGCACCCCGACATGCTGGGCGAGGGCTGGACCTTTGCCACCGATTTTCCGGGCACCACCGGCGACCCGCTATTCGGATCGCAGTTCCTGCGCGAGATCTACACCAGAACCGATCCGCAGATTACGACGCGGGTCACGGTGCCGGTGCTGTGGGACAAGCAAACCGGGCGCATCGTGTCGAACGAAAGTTCCGAGATCATCCGCATGTTCAATTCGGCCTTTGACGGCATCACCGGCGATGGTCAGGATTTCTACCCCGAGCCCCTGCGCCCCCAGATCGACGCGATCAACACCTGGGTCTATTCCGACATCAATAACGGCGTCTATAAATCCGGCTTTGCAACCACGCAGGCGGCCTATGACGCGGCTGTAACAACGCTTTTCGACGCGCTCGACCGGGTCGAAGCGATCCTTGCCGAAAACCGCTACCTGACCGGCGACCGGGTGACCGAGGCCGATTGGCGGCTTTTCACCACGCTGGCCCGGTTCGATCTGGTCTATCACCTGCATTTCAAATGCAACCGGCGGCGTATTGTCGATTATCCGAACCTCTGGGCTTATACGCGCGAGCTCTATCAATGGCCGGGCGTCGCCGACACGGTGCATTTCGACCATATCGTGCGGCACTACCATTACAGCCATGACAGCATCAATCCGCACCGGATCATCCCGATCAACCCGGTGATCGACTGGACCGCCCCGCATGGGCGCGAGGCATTGCAGGCGGCCTGAAAATCGGCTTTTACCGTTCGGAACGACCGGGGGGAGGAGCCTTCTTCGATGACACGGGATCATGGCGGCGGGATTGATGCGGCGGTGGCCGCCTATGGCGGTGACCGCGCGGGGTGGCTGGATCTGTCGACCGGCATCAACCCGGTGCCCTACCCGGTGCCGGATTTTCCGCCCGATGCCTGGACGGCGCTGCCGGATGCGGTGGCCTTTGATGCGCTCAATGCCGCCGCGCGGGATTTCTGGCAGGTGCCGGAGGGGGCGGGAATTCTGGCCGCGCCCGGAGCCTCGGCCCTCATTGCACGCATCCCGGCGTTGGAATTGCCGGGCCGGGTCGAGATCACGGCACCGACCTATAACGAACATGGCGCGGCGTTTCAGGCGGCGGGCTGGATCAGCGGCAGCGATGGCGCGCGGGTCATCGTGCACCCCAACAACCCCGATGGCCGGGTCTGGAGCGCCGATGAGCTGGGCGACCACAGCCTGACCGTGATCGACGAAAGTTTCTGCGACGTGATGCCGGGGGCCAGCCTCGTGCATCTTTCCACACGCCCCGGCGTGGTGGTGCTGAAGAGCTTTGGCAAATTCTGGGGGCTGGCCGGGATGCGACTTGGTTTTGCAATCGCCGCGCCCGAGACGATTGCCCGGCTGGCGGCGATGATCGGGCCTTGGGCGGTTTCAGGCCCGGCGCTGGCGACCGGGGCGGCGGCCCTGCGCGACACCGGTTGGACCACGGCCACACGCCTGCGACTGGCGGATGACGCGGCACGGCTGGATAGCCTCATGGCGGCGGCGGGGGCCGAGAGCATCGGCGGCACAGATCTGTTCCGCCTTTATACGGTCGAGCGCGCCGCCCGTTGGCAGGAGCGGCTGGCACGCGCCCATATCTGGAGCCGCGTTTTTCCCTATTCCGAAACTTATCTGAGGCTGGGCCTGCCCGGCCCCGGCGATTGGGACCGGCTGGAGGCAGCGCTGCCATGACGCCTGGCCTGTTGGTTCTTGCACTTCTGCTGGACGCCGCGATGGGCGAGCCGAAATGGCTTTGGTCGCGGGCACCGCATCCGGCGGTTCTGATGGGGCGGTTGATTGGCTGGTGTGATGACAGGTTCAATCGCGGCACCCGGTTTGACGGTATCGTCGTGGTGTCGGGGCTGGTCCTAGGCGCGGGATCGGTTGGATGGATGATCCCGGCCCTGCCGCTTGGGGCGCTCTGGTCGGTGCTGATTGCGGCGGCGCTGCTGGCGCAACGGTCTTTGGTGGATCATGTGCGTGCCGTGGCCGATGGCCTGCGCTATGGCCCCGGCGAAGGGCGGCGCGCGGTGGCGAAGATCGTCGGGCGCGATACAGGCGCGTTGGACGAGGCCGGCATTGCCCGCGCCGCGATCGAAAGTGCGGCGGAAAATTTCAGCGATGGTGTGATCGCGCCCGCCTTCTGGTTTCTGGTCGCGGGTCTGCCCGGCATCCTGATCTACAAGATCGTCAACACCGCCGACAGCATGATCGGCTATCGCACACCGCGCCATGAGGCCTTTGGATGGGCGGCCGCGCGGCTGGATGATGTGCTGAACTGGATACCCGCGCGCCTGACCGCTGGCCTGATCGCGCTGGCGTTCTGGTCGGGGCGCGCGCTGGATGTGATCCGCCGGGATGCGCGGCTGCACCGGTCGCCCAATGCCGGCTGGCCCGAGGCCGCGATGGCGGGCGTTCTGGACGTGGCGCTGGCGGGACCTCGCAGCTATCACGGCGCGACGCGGGAGTTTCCATGGGTGAACGCGGGCGGAAGCCGCGATATCGGGACAGCAGAGATCGAGGCAGCGATGGCCGTGCTGTGGCGGGTCTGGCTGGTGTTCGGGGCAGCGGTGCTGGTGCTTGTGCTGTTCTGAGCGCCTGCTACTCTGATCGGCGATTCAAAACCCCGAGGATTTTCCCGATGCGATTGATCTCCGCCGCTCTTGTCAGCCTTGCCTTGACCACCGCCGCACAGGCTCAAACCTGCGGCGACAGTTTTTCGTCCTTTGTCGACGGGCTGCGGCAAGAGGCGGCGCAAAGGGGCCATTCGCAGCAATCGATCAATGCGTTTTTCGGCGGCGTGCAACAGGATCCCGCGACGTTGCGCGCCGACCGGGCGCAAGGCATATTCCAGCGGCCCTTCGTCGATTTCTCACGCCGCCTGATCAGCCAGAACCGGATTGATGCCGGACGGCGGAACGCGGAACGCTACCGGTCCGTGTTCGACAGGGTGGAGCGTGACTATGGCGTGTCGCGGGGTATATTGCTGGCCTTCTGGGCATTCGAGACCGATTTCGGCGCGTTCCAGGGCGATTACAATACGGTGAATTCGCTGGTGACGCTGGCGCATGACTGCCGCCGCCCTGACCTGTTCCGCCCGCAGGTCTTTGCCGCGCTGCGCCTTTTTGAAAACGGCGACCTCGACCCGCGCACCACGACCGGGGCCTGGGCCGGCGAGATCGGCATGGTGCAGATGCTGCCCCAAGATATTCTTGACCGCGGCGTTGATGGCGATGGCGATGGCCGGGTCGATTTGCAGAACTCTGCCGCTGATGCGCTTTTGTCAGGGGCCAATCTGCTGCGCGAACTGGGGTGGGATGCAAACCAGCCATGGCTGATCGAGGTCACCATGCCCGCCAATTTCAACTGGGCCGAGACCGGGCTGGACACGACACGGCGCGTATCTGAATGGCAACGCATGGGGGTGCAAGGGCGCAATGGCGCGCTGCCAGCCACCCGGCAGCAAGGCTCGATTCTCTTGCCGCAGGGGCGCAACGGGCCTGCGTTCATGGCCTATCCGAACTATTCGGTGCTGTTCGAATGGAACAAGAGCTTTGTCTACGTGACCACGGCAGCCTATTTCGCGACGCGTTTGGAGGGGGCCCAGGTCTACAACGCAGGCACCCCCGATACCGGGCTTGATGGCGATCAGATGCGGGCATTGCAGCAACGCCTGGTTGCGCTTGGTCACGATGTCGGCGGCGTCGACGGCATCCTTGGCGCGCGCACACGGGCCGCGGTGCAGGCGGAACAGGAACGGCTGGGGATGCCCGCCGACGCCTGGCCGACGCCTGAGCTGTTGCGCCGGTTGTAAAAAAAGGGACACCAGCCTCTGGGCGCGTGCCGGCACGATGGGCACTTTACGCGCCCGGCAGCGAAAACTGTGCCGTAAGTTCGATATGCGCGCTCCAGCGGAACTGATCGACCGGTTGCACCCAGTCGAGCCCATAGCCCGCAGCAACCAGGGTTTTCGCATCGCGCGCGAAACTGACCGGATGGCAGGAGACATAGGCGATGCGGGGCACGCGGCCCGCGGCGATCTGGATCACCTGCGCCTCGGCACCCGCGCGGGGCGGGTCGATCACGATGGCATCGTAGCGGGCCAGCTCATCGGGCAGGAGCGGGCGGCGAAAGAGATCGCGGGCCTCGGTGGTGACGGGTTTGAGGCCCTCGCCGTGGCGGATGGCGTGATCGAGGGCGGCGGTCATGCCGGGGGCACCCTCGACCGCGTGGATCGCGGCGCGGCGCGCCAGCGGCAGGGTGAAGGTGCCGCAGCCGGCGAAGAGATCGGCGATCTGGCGGGCATCGCCGACGGCTTCGGTTACGGCGGCGACAAGGGCCTGCTCTCCATCGGGGGTGGCTTGCAGAAAGGCACCGGGCGGCGGGCTGACGGCGGTGCCGCCGAAATGCTGCACCGGCGGGCTGGCGGTAAACACGGTTTCATCGCCCCAGGTCAGGCGCGCGAAATGCGGCAGGAATTGCGGCAGCGCGAGGCGCAAGGCCTCATCGAGCGGCTTGGCCCCGGTGACGGCGCAATCTACGCCATTGGCCGAATGGGTGAGCGCGAAGGCCAGCGTGGCGCTGCGCGAGCCGCCCATGCGGGTGATCTCGGCCAGCACCGGCGCGAGCGCCAACAGATCGGGATGCAGGACATGGCATTCGGACAGGGCGACGATGGTGTCGGAGCGGCGGGCATGGAACCCGACCAGCGCGCCCTTTTTGGTGCGCCGCCCGGCCAGCGTGGCGCGGCGGCGGGTATAGGGCGGCGAGACATGGATGGGGCGCAGCGGCGCGGCGAGGCCCTGTGCCGCGAGCGCCGTTTCGACGACGCCGGTTTTCCAATCGGCCAGGAAGCCATCCGAGGCATGTTGCAGCGAACAGCCACCGCAGGCGCGGAAATGGGCGCAGGGCGCGCGGACGCGGTCGGGCGAGGGGGTGAGGATGCGGGGATCGGCGATGCGGCCATCGGTGATCTCGCCCGAGACGGTTTCACCGGGCAGGGAAAGGGGCACGCGGGTGCCGTCGGCGGTCAGGCCGTCGCCGAGATGGCCGAGGCGTGTGATGATGTGTTCGCTCATGCCAGCGGCCATAACGGCAAACGGGGCGCGAGGGAAGGCAGCTCAGGATTTGGCGATGGCCGGGCTGAAGGCATAGCCTTCGGGGCTGAGGATGGTGGCCTCGCGCAGCCCGTGGGGTTTGTCGGCGGCGGGTTCCAGCACGACATGGCCAAGCGCCGTGGCGCGGGCGATGGCGGCGTCAGGGTCGATGCCGAAGAGGTAAAGCTGCACCCCGCCGCCGCGTGGGGGCATCTCGGGGACAAGCGACAAAGCCGGATGCGCGCCATAGGTGGCATCGGCATGGATCTGCATCACTGTGTCCCCATGCCGGATGATCGCGAAATCGCCGGAGAGGCGATGCGCGGTGAGGCCGAAGACATCGGTCAGAAAGCCCGCAAACGCCACGACATCGGGGCTGAGAAGGTTGACGCCCAGCCCGGTCAGGCTCTGGCCGAAATCCTCGGCAGATACGGTTTCCAGATCCATCATGGCCCCCTTTTCACACCCCTTGCCCGATGCCCCTATTCGGCGGCCTCGCGCACGCCGATGAAGCCCCCCGATTGCCGGTTCCAGTAGCGCGCATAGAGCCCGCCGCGTGCCAAAAGCGTATCATGGTTGCCATCCTCGACAATGCGGCCCGCATCCATCACCACGATCCGGTCCATCGCGGCGATGGTCGAGAGGCGATGCGCGATGGCGATCACGGTCTTACCTTTCATCACCTGCGACAGCGCGCCCTGAATGGCGGCCTCGACCTCGCTGTCGAGCGCGCTGGTGGCCTCGTCGAGGATCAGCACGGGCGCGTCCTTCAGGAAAGCACGGGCCAGCGCGATGCGTTGGCGTTGCCCGCCCGAAAGCTTGACGCCGCGTTCGCCCAGATGGGCGTCATAGCCCCGCCGCCCGGTGTGATCCTCAAGGTCCTGGATAAACTCATGCGCCTCGGCCCGGCGGGCGGCGGCGATCATTTCGGCCTCGGTGGCACCGGGGCGGCCATAGAGGATATTGTCGCGCGCCGAGCGGTTGAACATCGCGGTTTCCTGCGTGACCATGGCGATCTGACGACGCAGGCTTTCCTGTGTCAGGTCGCGGATATCGGTCTCATCCAGGATGACGCGCCCCTCTTCGGCGTCGTAAAGGCGCAGCAGGAGCGCCACCAGCGTGGATTTGCCCGCCCCCGAGGCCCCGACGATGCCCAGTTTCCGGCCCGGCGCCAGATCGAGGTCAAGCCCGGCCACGCCGCCGGTTTCGCGGCCATAGGCAAAGCTGACGCCGTCAAACCGGATGCGCCCCTCTGCCCGTTCGAGATCGAGCGCGCTGTCGCGGTCGGTCAGGGCGTGGGCGGGCGAGAGCGTGGTCATGCCGTCCTCGATCTCACCGATATGGGAATAGATCGCCATCAGAACGAAGCTGACCCAGCCGGTCATCTGCGCGATGCGGATGGCGATGGCCCCGGTGGTCGCGATCTCTCCGGTGGTGGCCAGCCCCAGGGTCCAGAGCCAGAGCGTGCCGCCGATCAGGATCACCGGCAGCGCCCCCGCGACCGTCATCAGCGACAGGCGGAAAAGGGCCGAAACGGTGCCGAAGCCGATGGCCTTTTGCCGGAACCGGGCCATGGCATCGAGCGCCGAGCGATCCTCGAAATCGTGATGCGCGAAGAGCTTGACGGTCTTGATATTGGTGATCGTGTCGACCACCTGCCCCGAGACCGCGGCGCGGCTGCCGGCGCGGTCCTTGGACAATTTGCGCACCCTTGGCATGAACCAGCGAATGAGCGCGAAATAGGCGAAAAGCCAGACCAGCAGTGCCGCCGCCATGCGGCCATCGATCGAGATCAGGAGCAGCATCGAGCCCACCAGCGAGGCCAGCGCGAAGGCCACGACATTGACGAATTCCACCACCACATTGGTGACGGCGGTCGAGGTCTGCATCTGTTTCTGCGCGATGCGCCCGGCAAAATCATTGTCAAAGAACGTGACCGCCTGCCCGAGCGTGTGCCGGTTCAGCCGCGACAGCACCAGCACGTTGACATTCGGGCCCACCACCAGCGCCGAGGCCGCCGATGAGGCCGCGAAAGCCAGCGGGCGCAGCAGCAGAAAAAACCCGAGTGCCGCCAGCAGCAGCGGCCATTCCGCCTGAAACAGGCGGTCGGGCTGGCCGGTGGCGGCGGCGTCGATGATGAGGCCGAGAATGAGGGCCGAGAACACCTCGGAGATGCCGGCAAAGGCCGAGACCAAAGCGGCCAGCGTCAATACCGGCCAGGCCCCTTGCAGGCACCAGTAGAGAAACGGCCCCAGCCGGTCGGGCGGCGGGCCGGCGGCGGGGCGGAAGGCGTCGATCAGGTTGGCAAGGCGGCTCATTCGGCGGCCTCTGTCCCGATGAAGCCGCCCGATTGCCGCGCCCAGAACCCGGCATAAAGCCCGCCCTGCGCCAGCAATTCGGCATGGCTGCCCTCCTCGGCGACGCGGCCATCCTCCAGCACCACGATGCGGTCCATATGCGCGATGGTCGACAGGCGATGCGCGATGGCGATCACTGTCTTGCCCTCCATCACGCCATAGAGCGTGTCCTGAATGGCGGCCTCAACTTCGCTGTCCAATGCGCTGGTGGCCTCGTCCAGCACCAGAATCGGCGCATCCTTCAGGATCACGCGGGCAAGGGCCACGCGCTGACGCTGACCGCCCGAAAGCTTGACGCCGCGTTCGCCGACCTGTGCTGCGTAGCCCCGGTTGCCCGAGGGATCGGACAGATCGCGGATGAATTCATCCGCCTCGGCGCGTTTGGCGGCGGCGATCATCTCGGCCTCATCCGCATCGGGGCGGCCATAGAGGATGTTCTCGCGGACCGAACGGTGCAACAGCGCGCTGTCCTGCTGGACCATGCCGATATGGCGGCGCAGGCTGTCCTGCGTCACGCTGGCAATATCCTGACCATCGATCAGGATCCGCCCGGCCTCGGCGTCGTAGAACCTGAGCAGGAGCTTCACGAGGGTCGATTTGCCCGCGCCCGAGCGCCCGATCACGCCCACCTTTTCGCCGGGCCCGATGCTGAGGCTCAGATCCTGCAGGCCGCCCTGGCCGCGCCCGTAATGATGGCTGAGCCCCCGGATCTCGATGGCGCATTTGTCCAGAACCAGTTCCCGCGCATCGGGGCGGTCTGTCAACTCGATCGGTTGGGCGATGGTTTCCATCCCTTCGGACACCACCCCGAGCGAGCGGAAAAACGTGCTGAGCGCCCACATGATCCAGCCGGTCATGGCATTGAGCCGCAGCGTCAGCGCGGTGGCCGCCGCGACAATGCCGACCGAGGCCAGCCCCTGCATCCAGAGCCACACCGCCCAGCCGACAACCGCCACCACCAGAAACCCGTTAAGCGCGGTCAGCATCACATCCATCGTCGTGTAGATGCGCATCTCGCGGGCAAAGGTTTTGCGGGTGTTCACGATGGCCTCGCGGGCATATTCGATCTCGGTCTCGTGATGCGCGAAGAGCTTGACCGCGTGGATATTGGAATAGCTGTCGACCACCCGGCCGGTGACCTCGGATCGGGCATCGGAGCTGGCCTTGGAAGCCGGGCCCACACGCGCCATGGTCCAGCGGATCAGCAGCGCATAAAGCGCGAACCAGATCAGAAGCGGGATCACCAGCCTTGCATCGGCATCAAAAAGCAGCACGGCGGCCCCGACCATATAGGCCAGCGAAAAGGTGATGGCGTCAAAGACCTGGAACACGGCGTCACCGGCGGCGGGCGGTGTCTGCATGATGCGATTGGCCAGCCGCCCGGCGAAATCGTTCTCGAACCAGCCCACCGATTGCCGCAGCACATGGCGATGCGCCCGCCAGCGGATGAGCGTGCCGAAATTGACGATGATGCCATTGTTCAAAAGCGCGGTATCCAGCCCCTGAATGATCGGGCGGATCAGCAGGATGAACAGCGCCACGGCGGCCAGTTCCCAACCGTATTCGGCGGCCACCCGGTCAGGGCTGAGCCCGCTCAGGATATCGACCAGCCGTCCCATATAGGAGATCAGCCAGATCTCCATCGCGGCCACCACCACCGACATGATCGCGGTGGCCAGAAAGATCCGCTTGAACGGCTGCGAATAGGCCCAGAGAAAGGGCCAGATGCGGCGCGGCGGGCGATCTTCCTCCGGGTAATCGGTGAAAGGGTCGACCATGTTTTCGAAGATGCGAAACATGCGGTTGGACCGGGAAATGGGGCTTGGACGCCAAGATATAGCGCCGATGTCAGAGGAAGACCATCACCGCCGATGCCGCCAGCGCCACCGCCATCACGGTGCGAAACACCACCCAGGCCGCCGGCGTGGTCAGCAGGAGCGCCAGAAGCGTTCCGGCAAAGCTCCAGAACAGGCAGACAAAGAGGTTGAGCCCGGAAAACGCCGTGGCCAGCCGCGCGGCATCGACCCATGCGCCCAGCCCCGAGCCATAGCCCGCCGCCGCCGCCATCGCCACGGCCCAGACCTTGGGGTTGACCCATTGGAACAGCACCGCCTCGGTGAATGTGAAGGGGCGCTGGCCTGCCTTGCGGGCCGTCTGCGCCCGCGCGCGCAGCAATTGCCAGGCCATGAACAGGATCCAGCCCGCCGCGACAATCCGGAGGGTCAGGGCCAGCGCCGGATAGGCCGCCAGCACGGCCCCGATGCCAAGCCCCGTCAGCCCCGCCGTGATGCCCACGCCGATGACCACGCCCGCCACATGCGGCAGGGTGGCGCGAAAGCCGAACCGCGCGCCCGAGGCGGTCAGCAGGATGACATTGGGACCGGGCGAGAAGAGCCCGAAAAAGACAAAGGGATAGAGTGGGTCCATGGCCCGACAGGAGGGCGCGCGGGCGGCGCTGTCAAGCCAGCAACTGCGCCTTTGTCAGGGTGAAATCCGAGGCGATCCAGCGCGCCTCGGCGGCGCGGAACGCCGCCCCCAGCTCGGGGCCGGAAAGACCGAGCGCCTTCATGTCGGCGGCCCGGATCGGGCAGGTTTGCGCGGCACCGTGTTTGACCGCTGCCAGATCGGCCTCGGCCACAGGGGTGCCAAACACCGCCGCGCGCAGCAGCAGCACATCGCGCCCGGCCTCTTCGCCGATGCCATAGCCAAGCGCCCCCGGCCCCGCCGCGTCGCCGATATGTTTCCGCCGCCCCGCGATGCCACTGGCCTGCGCCTTGCTGAGCCTGAGCGTGGTCGCCATGTTTTCGCCGCCCAGCAGCGCCAGCCGCCGGACCGGATCGGGGGCCAGCCTTGCGATGCCCTCCAGATGGATCAGCACCGGCAGCGCTGTGGCGTCAGCGCCCGGCAGAACGTGGGCAAGAATGCCCGAGTGCACCATGGCCGCCATGGACGGGCCGGGGTCGGGGGCCTTGAGCAGCTTGACCATCTCGGCCCCGACACGTTCGCGCGACAATTGCCCCAGCCCTTCGGCCATTTCGGCGCAGGCGGCCAGCCCCTCGGGGTCAAGGCCGCCATCGGGGGCCGCGTAATGGGCGTGAAAGCGGAAAAAACGCAGGATGCGCAGGTAATCCTCGGCAATCCGGTCATGCGGGTCGCCGATGAAGCGGACGCGGCGCGCCCGCAGGTCGGCAAGCCCGGCACCAAGCGGGTCCAGCACCGCCCCGCGCGCATCTGCATAGAGCGCGTTCATGGTGAAGTCGCGGCGTTCGGCGTCCTCTTCGACCCGTTCAGAGAAGGCCACGGTGGCGCGGCGGCCATCGGTTTCGACGTCGCGGCGGAAGGTGGTGACTTCATGCGGGTGGCCCGCCGCCACCACGGTCACGGTGCCATGGTCGATGCCGGTGGGGATCGGTTTCATGCCCGCGGTCTTGGTGATCTGCATCACCTGTTCGGGGCGTGCATCGGTGGCGAGGTCGATATCGGTGACGGTGCGGCCCAGAATGCCGTCACGCACGCAGCCGCCGACAAAAAGCGCGTGATACCCGGCCCCTTCGAGCGCGGCACAGAGCGCCTGCGTGGCGGGGTTGGTCAACCATGGGGTGTCCAGGTTCATACCGCCACCCGATCAGCCAGGCCTTTCAGCATCCGCGCCGTCGCGCCCCAGATGTAATAGGGGCCATAGGGGGCCACGTAGAAGGCGCGCCATTTGCCCTGCCAGCGGCGGCGCTCGATGCGGAAATTGGCGGGCTCCATCAGGAAACTGAGCGGGACCGAGAACACTTCCGCCACTTCGCCCAGTTCGGAAACCGGCGTGAAGGGCGCGCGGACCCGGCCCACGAAGGGGCTGACGGCATAGCCGGTGACGGTCTCATGCGAGGCCAGGCAGCCGAGGATCTCGACATTGCCGGGGGCAAGCCCGATCTCCTCATCGGCCTCGCGCAGGGCGGCGGCGGCGGCACCCGAGTCGGTCGCATCGACCTTGCCGCCCGGAAAGGCGATCTGGCCGGGGTGATGTTTCAGCGTCGAGGCGCGCTCAGTCAGGATCACCCGCGCGCCGGTGTCGGTTTGCGTGATTGCCATCAGCACCGCCGCCGGTTTCAGCTTGCGGTTCGCGGGCAGCACGACATCGGGGTTGAGGTCGAAATCGGACGAGGCCGGAGCAGGCCCGGCCAGCGCCCGTTCTATTTGCGATAGATCACTCAGCGGGCTTCTCGGCCTCGAAGCCGAGCGTGGTGGGATCGAACACGTAACGCGCACCACAGAACTGGCAATCGGCGGTGACCGTGCCCTCATCGGTTGTCATATGACCGATATCCTTGGCCGAATAGATCGACATCGACTGGCGCACCCGATCGGGCGAACAGGAACAGCCGAATTCAACCGGCAGGGCATCGTAGACGCGGGGGGCCTCCTCGTGAAAGAGGCGCAGCAGCAGGTCGGTGGGGGCGACAGAGGGGCCGATCAGTTCGAGATCCTCGACCGTGTCCAGCAACACATTGGCGCGGGTCCAGTTTTCGGCCTGGTCCTCGTCCAGAATATCGGCAGCCGCCAGCAGACCATCCTCGCCCGAGCCGCCCTCGCCGGTCATCTGCGGGCTGGTCTTGGGCATATGTTGCAGCATCACGCCACCGGCACGCCAGCCGGTGACACCGCCGGGCTCCGTGCTGTGGCCATAGGACAGCGCGAACCGGGTCGGCAACTGCTCGGATTGCGCGAAATAGGCCTCGGCGCAGGCCGCCAGCGAACCGCCCGCGATCGGGGTGATGCCCTGATAAGGCTCCATCCCCTTGCCCTGATCGATCAGGATCGCGAAATAGCCCTTGCCGATCTGCGAAAACGGGTCTTTCGCGTCGTCATAGGTCTCGGCGTCATAGCTGGCATAGGCGCGGATCTGGGCCTTGGCACCGGGCTCGGCCGGGGCATGGATATCGGTTGCCAGAATGCGCAAGGGACCGTCGCCGCGCACCTGCAGGCTGAGCTTCCAGCGCAGTTTGATGGTCTGGCCAATCAGCGCGGTCAGCAGCGCCAGTTCGGCGACCATGCCTTCGATGCCGCGCGGATAATCGTGCTGCTCCAGGATCCGGTCGATAGTGCCATCGAGCCGCGCCACCCGGCCCCGGATGTCGGACCGGTCGAGCTGAAACGGCAGGACGGTGTCGTCCCAGGCGATTTTGGTGCTGAGCGTCATTGGCTTTCCTTCCGCGGCGCGGGCTGGCATACCGCGCCCATATAAGCGGGGCAAGCGCCTTGCCAACCCATTACCGTCGCCCGAGCCCGCCATGAACCGCCGTTTTGGACCCAAACCCGATCCAACCCGCCGCTATCAGCCGCGCATGGGGGCCTATGCGATCGTGATGGCGGATGACGGGATATTGGCCACGTTTCAGGAACGCCCGGTGCCCGAGCTGCAATTGCCCGGCGGTGGTGTCGATCCCGGCGAGAGCGCGGTGCGCACCTTGCATCGTGAAGTGCTGGAGGAAACCGGGTATCGCATTCATGGCCCGCGCCGGTTGGGCATGTTTCACCGCTTTACCTATATGCCGGATTACGAGATCTGGGCACAGAAGCTCTGCCATGTCTATGTCGCGCAACTGGGCCCGCGCGTGGCGGCACCCAGCGAGCCGGGGCATATCCCGGTTTTCCTGCCCTGGGCGGAGGCCGAAGAGCACCTGGGCGTCGATGGTGACCGGTATTTCGTGAGCCGGATCAGGCGGGCGCTGGGCCTGTAAAGTCAAAGGCGACCAGCGAGACATCATCGTCAAACTCGGCCCGTCCGGCAAATTGCTGTAGCGCGGCAACGATATTGTCCAGCAAAGCGTCGCCCTGATCCTCTGCCGTCTGGCGCAGCAGCGAGGCAAGCCCCTCCTCACCCAGATCGCCGGTCCCGATCCCCTGGCATTCGGTAACGCCGTCGGAATACATCACCAGCCGGTCACCGGGCGCGAGGGTGAATGTGAAACGCTCGAACTCAGCCTCCTCAAGCAGGCCGACGGGCATGCCGCCCGTGCCATGCCAGGTGACCGAGCCATCAGAATGCAGAACGGCCGGATGCGGGTGCCCGGCCTGGACCATCGTCACCTCGCCACTGCGCAGATTGAGATCGGCCAGCGCCACGGTGAAATACAGGTCGGTGCCAATGTCGGTGAACATCATGTGGTTCAGCTTGGCCGCCACCTCATCGGGCGGCAGCAGATCCCATCGCCCGCCCTTGTGCTGGGTCATCGCCACGTTCTGTTCCGGGGCGGATGTGCCCAACAGCGCCGCCATCCGCGCCGCCAACAGCGCCGATGACACGCCATGGCCCGACACATCCAGCGAAAAGACCCCGATGCGGTCGTTGTCAATCGGAAAGAACCCCACCAGATCGCCACCGACATGGCCGCTGGATCGCAGCGTCAGTGCAATCTGGCCGGTGTCGAACTGCCGAAAGCTTACCCGCACTAACGAATCCTGAAGATGCTTGGCATCGTTCAGATCCCGATCCAGCGCGTCGTAAAGGTTGCGGATCTCGGTCAAGGTGTTGTGCACCCGTTGATTCTGCCACACCAGTTCCTGTTGCATGTCGATGATACGCTTGCCGGCGCGCACCCGGGCCCGCAATTCATGCGGATCGACGGGTTTCGAAACAAAATCATCGGCCCCCGCATCCAACCCATGCGCGATTTCGGATTTTTCGGTCTTGGAGGTCAGCAGGATGACATAGGCATAGCTGTCGCGGTCCATGTCGCGCAACGCGCGGCAAAACTCCGGGCCGGTCATGCCGGGCATCATCCAATCGGTCAGCACAATCGATATGGACGGATCGGCAAGCGCGACCAGCGCATCGTCCGGCGTTTCGCAAACCGTGACGGGATGCCCCCATTTCTGCAACAGCGCGCTCAGCAGCCGACGTTGGGCACGGCTGTCATCCAGCACCAGCACATGCGCCGGGCCGCAGGCCGCATCGCCCCCGCGGCAACGTTGAATCTGAATTGCGTCATCCGGCACAGCGCACCCCCTTGCCTTGGTTCGCGACATGGTCTGACAGATCCGGGGTTAAGGCTGGATGAAGGATAAAATCCGACCTAGTCAGGTGCGATCCGGCAAGCCTTTTTTAAGAGATCCAAGCCCAGAGTACCGGGGCGTGGGGGCGCGAATTTTGGAGGGCGGCATGATAGACCGAGCCCGTTTGAACGAGCTGAAAGAAGAAATCGGTGACGAGGATTTCGGCGAAGTGGCCGAGATTTTTCTTGATGAAATGAATGAAACTCTGTCGGTGCTCTGCTCCGACCCCAAGGCGGTCACCGCAGCCGCGTTTCATGGGCTACGTGGCAGTGCCTCGAATCTGGGGTTCTCGGGCTTTGCCTTTGCCTGCAGCGACGCCGAACAGCGCTGCCTGGCTCGTGAGAGGATAGACATGGCACCGCTGGTGGCCTTGTTTCGCGCTTCGGTGGCCATGGCGGGCAATGAACTGCCGGTGATGGCGGCATAGGGCACATTCGGCAAAGCCCGGCCCACTCAACGCGGGCTGAAATCCGAGGCTTCACGCGCTGATCGGCACGCCATGCACTGGGAACTCCAAGACCTGGCCTAGATCATGAATTCGGCCAGAACCTCATCCTCGGTGATGTCGCGATAGGCAAACCCGCCCTCGGCCATCTGGTCGAACAGGCGGTCGAAATTTTCCGGCGCGCCGGTTTCGATACCGATCAGGACCGAGCCGAAATTGCGCGCCGATTTCTTGAGATATTCAAAGCGGGCGATGTCCTGGTCCGGCCCAAGCAGCGCCAGAAAATCCTTTAGCGCGCCGGGGCGTTGCGGCAGGCGCAGGATGAAATATTTCTTCAGCCCCTGGAAATGCATCGCGCGTTCCTTGACCTCCGGCAGACGCTCGAAATCGAAATTGCCGCCCGAGGTGACGCAGACCACCTGTTGCCCCTTCAGCGCGGCCCCCAGATCGGCCAGTGCATCCACCGCAAGCGCGCCCGCGGGCTCCAGCACGATGCCCTCAATATTCAGCATCTCGGAAATGGTCACGCAGATCCGGTTTTCGGGCGCGATCAGCACATCACCGGGATCGGTCTGGCGCAGCACTTCGAACGGGTGACCGCCGATCCGCGCCACCGCCGCGCCATCGACGAAACTGTCGACTTGCGGCAGGGTCACGGGGGTCCCCGCCTTTAACGCAGCGGTCAGGCTGGCCCCACCCGCCGGCTCCACCAGTTTGAGCCGGGTCGGGGCGTGGATCGCCGCAAGATAGGCCGTCACCCCCGCCGATAACCCGCCGCCGCCCACCGGCAGGACCAGACGGTCGGGGGCCGCGCCCATCTGCTCGATCAGTTCGACGGCGACCGAAGCCTGCCCCTCGATCACGTCGCGATCATCGAAAGGCGACAGGAAATGCGCGCCGTTTGTGGCACAGAAATTCTGCGCCGCCGTCAGCGTGTCGTCGAAATAATCGCCCACCAGTTTGATCTCGATTGCATCGCCGCCAAACACCTGGGTTTTGGCGATCTTCTGTTTCGGCGTGGTGACCGGCATGAAGATGGTGCCATGTTTGCCCAAATGGCGGCAGACAAACGCCACCCCCTGGGCGTGGTTTCCGGCGCTGGCGCAGACGAATTCGCCCTGGTCCGGGTGCATCGCCAGATGCTTGGTCATGGCATTGAACGCGCCCCGGATCTTGTAGGATCGCACCGGGCTGAGATCTTCGCGTTTCAGCCAGATATCGGCCCCGTACCGGTCCGAGAGAAAGGCGTTGCGTTGCAGGGGCGTTTCGGGAAACAGCGCGCGCATCGCTTTGGTCGCGCGGCGGGCGGCTTCCGCGTAATCGGTGGTCATGTCAGGGCCCGGCCCTCGACCTGCATGCCGTAGACGGTGGTCATCAGCGACAGGTTCAAAAGGATCTGGAGCCAGTAGACCAGCGCCAAGGCAACGAGCCCGATCACGGAGGCCCCGAAAATCGCGTTGACGGCACCGCTTGCGATGCTGATGGCAATCGCCAGAACCACGACGGGCACCAGGATATCGGTCGAAACGGCCCGGGTTTCGTTCCAGCTTTCGCGCAGGGTGAGGCGTTCGCCCACCGCCGCGGCCGGCAGGACCAGGCCCAGCCGTACGATCAGCCACGAGCCCCCGACCGTTGCGCCCAGCATGAAGATCCAGACGACCGCGGGCGACTGAAGGGCCATGGTCAGGACGATAAAGACCAGACCGACACCAAAGAGAACTGCGATCACCGCGAGGCTCAGCACAATCAGCCGCCCGATATAGGAGCGGACATTGCCGCCGCGCCATTGCGGCACGACACCCGAGCCATATTCCTCGCGCAGGACGTAGCGGTGCCAGCCGACCGCAGCCCAGGCCGAGGTTACGATATTGATCAGGAAGAGCACGAAGACCAGGCCGAGGTTTTGCGGTTGCGGCATGCCGCCCGGACCCAGCGCCACCTGTGCGGGAAGGTAAAGAAGGGCCAGCATCGGCCCGGCGGTCAGCAACAGCGTCAGCCGCGCCGCCTGCCCCAGATTGCCGAAAACCTGCCGCACCACATGTTGCAGCATCTTATACCCATTATCCATAATGCACTCTCCTTGCTTCCCCCCTGAAAACCCGGTATCGCCCGCGCGGTCAATCTATATTCCCGGAGCCCGCCCATGTCCGCGCCCAAGAAAGTCGTTCTCGCCTATTCCGGCGGTCTCGATACCTCGATCATCCTGAAATGGCTGCAGACGGAATATGGCTGCGAGGTGATCACCTTCACCGCCGATCTGGGGCAGGGCGAGGAACTGGAACCGGCCCGCGCCAAGGCCGAGTTGCTGGGAATCGCGCCCGAAAACATCCATATCGAGGATGTGCGTGAGGAGTTTGTCCGCGATTTCGTGTTTCCGATGTTCCGCGCCAACGCGGTCTATGAGGGGCTCTATCTGTTGGGCACCTCGATTGCGCGGCCGCTGATTTCCAAGCGGCTGGTGGAACTGGCCGCCGAACACGGGGCGGATGCCGTGGCCCATGGCGCGACCGGCAAGGGCAATGATCAGGTCCGGTTCGAACTGGCGGCCTATGCGCTGAACCCCGATATCAAGGTGATCGCGCCGTGGCGGGAATGGGATCTGACCAGCCGGACCAAGCTGATCGATTTCGCCGAGAAGAACCAGATCCCGATCGCCAAGGACAAACGCGGCGAAGCGCCGTTTTCGGTCGATGCGAACCTGCTGCACACCTCCTCCGAGGGCAAGGTTCTGGAAGATCCGGCGGTCGATGCGCCCGATTACGTCTATCAGCGCACCGTGCATCCCGAGGACGCGCCCGAGACCCCCGAATATGTCGAGATCGGCTTTGAAAAGGGCGACGCGGTCAGCATCAATGGCGAAGCGATGTCGCCGGCGGCGATCCTGACCCGGCTCAATGAACTGGGCGGCAAACATGGCTGCGGGCGGCTCGATCTTGTCGAAGGGCGCTTTGTCGGCATGAAGTCACGCGGCATCTATGAGACACCGGGCGGCACGCTGCTCCTGGAGGCGCATCGCGGCATTGAATCGATCACGATGGATCGCGGCGCGATGCATCTGAAAGATGAGCTGATGCCGAAATATGCCGAGCTGATCTATAACGGGTTCTGGTTCAGCCCCGAGCGCGAGATGCTGCAGGCCGCGATTGACGCGAGCCAGGCCTATGTGACCGGCACCGTGCGGCTGAAGCTCTATAAAGGGCAGGCGCGCACGGTGGGGCGCTGGTCGGACTATAGCCTCTATTCCGAGGCCCATGTCACCTTTGAAGACGATGCCGGGGCCTATGACCAAAAAGACGCGGCCGGGTTCATTCAGCTCAATGCGCTGCGTTTGAAACTCCTGGCGGCGCGCAAACGGCGGCTGGACTAACGCAGCTTTTCGGCGGCCATCGCGCGGTAAAAGGGCAGCGCCTGTTGCAGCAGGTCCGCCGCCCTGCCGGTCAGATCCGGCAGCGGGCCTTCGGGGCCGGCGAAGCCGGTGCTGTTGTGGATCGCGCCATACCAATGAGCCGCCCAGATGCCGTCATCGGCATGGCCGCCGGCGGGCCAGTTCAGCATGGTTTCCGTGAAATCCAATCCGATCGCGGCGCAGAGTTTTCCCAGTATTTCCTGTGGGTTGACACGGATGTCGTGGCTATCGATCACCACGCCGCCGAGGTTCTCATAGAGCGCCGCCTGTTGCGGAAAGGCGATATCCTCAAGCGTCGGATCCTCGCGTTTCGCGGCATAGGAGGCGATGACGCGGGCCGGGTGACGGATCAGGTGGACATGTGCGCATCCCGCGACCCAATCGAGCGGAAAACCGGGCAGCATGTGATGGGCCATGTGCTTCATATAAAAGTGGTTTTTTCCCCCGGGCACCGGGCCCTGACAGCGCGCGGCCACGCGGGCGGGATCGCCTTCATGGGCGGAAATGATGCGGGCGGCCAGCGGATGATCCGACCCGGTCGCCTTCAGGTAGGGCGCGTAAAACGGCTCATCCCAGACCGCGCAATCGCCGCGCGCGCCAAAGGCATACATCATCGCGGTCGACAGGTTGCGCGGCCCGCTCCACATCGCGATTTTCATATGTCACACCCTGTACGCGGCCTGTACGCAGCCCGGCCATACACGTCATCGGCTGTCATCCGCCGCTCCCCCCGCATTTCGTCGCCCGCACGTGACCTCACGGCCTGTTGCATTGTATTTCATCGCATATGACGCAATGGATAGGGTAGAACACAGGAGGGTGTCATGTCCCGAATTCAAATCAGGCAGACGATCAAGACCGCCGTTTTGGGATCGGCCATCGTGCTGGGTGTGGTGGCCAATGCCGAGCGTGGCGATTCAGTGCAGATGCGCGGTACCCTGGCCGATCCGGTCAATCAACAGCACGCGGCCAATGCTCCGACCTATCCCGAGGCGGTTCTTTTCCGCATGCAGGCGGGTCCCCACCCGGTGGTTCTGCGCGTGACCGTCCACCGCGCCTGTGCCGGTGGCAGCCGCGCTATATGAACGCCATCGCGTTGTTGCGCAGCACGATCTCAAGCGCGAAAACGCCCAGGATCACGACCAGCGGGGCCAGGTCGATGCCGCCCATATTGGGCAGCGCGCGGCGAATGGGGCCATAGACCGGCTCCAGCAACCGGTTCAGCCCGGTCCAGATCTGCACCACGATGGGCTGACGCATGTTCAGCACGCCAAAGGTGATCAGCCAGCTCATGATGATATGCGCCAGGATGATGAACTTGGCGACCGAGATCAGCATCAAAAGGATCTGGAAGATCGAATACATGGGTGGGCCCTTGCGTAATTGGTCTTTGCGTTGCCGCAACAGGTAAGCGGGTGCCGCGGCAATGACAAGTGCGTGACGCGACGGCAGAGGTTGACGTTTACGTCAGCGGCCCCAGGTTCCGGGTGTGCCCCCCAAATCATTCGCAGGCAGCTTGTATGTATCCGTTCTTTCGTCTTGCCTATCAGCTCCTTTCCAGCCGCCGGGCACCTGCGCTGCGGCCGCTGGACACGCATGTCAGCCAACACCGCTGCTGGCCCTGGGATCTGGACATGTTTCTGGAGCTCAACAACGGCCGCACGCTGACCATCTACGATCTCGGCCGCATCCCCGCCGCCCGGCGCGCCGGGCTGATCGCGGCGCTGCGGCAAAACCGGTGGGGCATGACCATGGCCGGGGCCTCGGTGCGCTATCGCGCCCGGGTCCGCGTCTTCGACAAACTGGAAATGCACAGCCGCCTGGTCGGCTGGGACACCCGGTTCTTCTATCTTGAGCAGAGCCTGTGGCGCGGCGGGATCTGCTGCAACCAGATCGTCTATCGCGCCGCCATCACCGACCGCGACGGCATCGTGCCCGCCGATCGCCTGATGGCCGCGCTTGGACAGGACGGGCCATCGCCCGAAATGCCGCGATGGGTGCAGGCCTGGATCGCGGCCGAAAACATCCGGCCCTGGCCGCCCGAGTCCGTGCCCACGCCCGCCGCTGCCTGATTATGGCACTTTCGCAAGAGCTTGAATCACTTAACGCTGCCTGAGATCAGAGATTTCAACGCGTTAAGCGATGCACCCTGGCGCGAGGTTTCCGAGAAATGCTTTAAACATTGCCAAAGCCCCGCAATGGCCCAAGGATGGCGACCAGGTGAACCCCTGGAGGGCGGATGGGCGAAATTTCGATACGCAAGCGGATCTGGGGCTGGTTTTTCTTCGACTGGGCCAGCCAGCCCTATAACACGCTGCTGCTGACCTTCATTTTCGGCCCCTATATCAACGAACTCCTGGGCGACGGCACGGCGGCGCAGACGGCCTGGGGCTATGGCATCGGGGCGGCGGGGCTGGCGATTGCCGCTCTGGCCCCGGTGCTGGGGGCGATTGCCGACCGGTCGGGCGTGCATATGCGGTTCATCTGGCTTTTTTCGGTGATGTATGTGGTGGGCTCGGCGGGGCTGTGGCTGGCGGCACCGGGCAGCTTCAACCTGGTGCTGATCATGGTCTTTTTCGCGGTCGGCCTGATCGGGATGGAATTTGCCACGATCTTTACCAATGCACTCTTGCCCAGCCTGGGCGCGCGCGGCGATCTGGGCCGGATCTCGGGCTCAGGCTGGGCGTTCGGTTATCTGGGTGGATTGTCGGCCCTGGTCTTCATGTTGCTCTTTCTGGCCGAGAACGCGGCGACGGGCACCACGCTGATCGGGCGCGATCCGCTCTTTGGGCTGGACGCCGCGGCGCGCGAGGGCACGCGCGCGGTGGGGCCGCTGGCGGCGATCTGGTACGCGGTGTTCATGATCCCCTTCTTCCTGTGGGTGCGGGTGCCGCCCAACCCCCGCGCGCTGCCCATGCGCCGCGCGGTGCGCGCGGCGATGCCCGATCTGATGGCCTCGCTCAAGGCTTTGCCGCAGAGCCGCAGCCTTTTCGCCTATCTCGGATCCTCGATGCTCTACCGCGACGCGCTGAACGGGATGTATGTCTTTGGCGGTATCTATGCCTCGGGCGTATTGGGCTGGTCGGTGACCGATGTGGGGATCTTCGGCATTCTGGCGGTGCTGTCGGGGGCGGTGTTTGCCTGGCTTGGTGGGCGGGCCGACAGTTCCTACGGGCCAAAGCCGGTGATCGTGGTCAATGTCGCGGTGCTGACGCTGGTGGGGCTGGCGATCATCTTTGTCTCGCGCCAATCGGTGCTGGGGATCCCGGTGGCGGCGGAGTCTGCCCTGCCCGATATTGCATTCTACATTCTGGGCGTGGTGATCGGGGCGGCGGGCGGGGCGTTGCAAACGGCCAGCCGCACGATGCTGGTCCGGCAGGTCCGGCCCGACCGGATCACCGAAGGGTTCGGGCTTTATGCGCTGGCGGGCAAGGCCACCTCCTTTGTCGCGCCGCTCCTGATTGCAGTCACAACGCAGATCACCGGCAGCCAACAGCTTGGCATCGCGCCACTGATCGTGCTCTTTATATCGGGGTTGATCCTGTTGATCTGGGTGAACCCGAACGGGGAGGACGGGACGTGAAGCTGACCGCTATTCTGACGCTCACCGCCACACTGGCGCTTGCCGCCTGCGCCAGTGTTGGCGAAGAGGAGAGCGCCGGATATGTCGCGGTGCGCCAGGCCGACAGCCGCCCGGCGCGGCAGATCTTCGGCAGTTTCGAGGCCGCCAGCGCGGGCCGGTCGCAGGCCTTTGGCGGCTATGCGCGCGGCTGTCTGGCGGGGGCCGAGCAGTTGCCCGAAACCGGCCCGACATGGCAGGCGATGCGGCTGTCGCGCAACCGCAACTGGGCGCATCCCGCGATGGTCGATTTCCTGCAGGATCTGTCGCGCTTTGCCGCCACGCAACCGGGGTGGGAGGGGCTTTATATCGGTGACATCAGCCAGCCGCGCGGCGGGCCGGTGACGGGCCATGCCAGCCATCAGATCGGGATGGATGCCGATATCTGGATGCTGCCGCCCCAGCGGCTGGATCTGAGCCGCGCGGAACGCGAAAACCTGTCGGCCGTGTCGCTGAGACGGGAACGCGGGGCCTATGTCAACGATCTGTGGACGGAACAGAACTGGGCGATATTGCGCGAGGCAGCCAGTGACCCGCGCGTGGCCCGGATTTTCCTCTTTCCGGGGGCCGTTGTCTGGATGTGCAACAATGAAACCGGCAATCGCGATTACCTGCGCCAGATCCGGCCCTGGTATGGGCATGACGCGCATTTCCATGTCCGGCTGAATTGCCCCTCGGGATCACCCGGCTGTGTCGATCAGGCCCCGCCGCCGCCCGGCGACGGCTGCGCCGAGGCGCGTGAGTGGCAGGCCAACATCCTCAACCCGCCGCCGCCCACACCGCCCGATCCGGACGCGCCCGCGCCGCAACCGCGCGGCGAACTGACCCTTGCCGATCTGCCGCAGCAATGCACGCGCGTTCTGTCCTCCGGGCGATAGCGGCGCTGGCCGCAGGACTCGCTCTGGCGGTGCCGGGCGCGGCGCAGGAGGCGACGCTCATGGGGGCGCTGAACATGCGCAGCGATGCGCCGCTTCTGGGCGGGCTGTCGGCGCTGGAAATGGCGGATGACGGGGCCGCGATGGTGGCCGTCTCGGATCGCGGGATCGTGTTTCAGGCCGATATCGCGCGCGACGGGGCGGGGCGGATCGTGGCCGTGACCCTGACGGGGTCCGAGGAATTGCTGGGCCAGAACGGGCGGCGCGGCCCCTGGGCGGCGCGCGACAGCGAGGGGGTGGCGCGCGGCCCGGACGGCACGCTTTTCCTGTCCTTCGAGGGCGATCACCGCGTGGCGCGCTATCCGGGTGGCGCGGTCACCGAAGCGCTGCCGCCGCATCCCGATTTCGCGGGGTTCGCGCCCAACGCGGCGCTTGAGGCGCTGGCCATCGACGCGGAGGGTCGACTTTACGCGGTGCCGGAAGATCCCGGAGCCGAAAGCCGCGCTTTCCCGGTTTACCGTTATGCCGATGGCGCGTGGGACCGCAGGCTGAGCCTGCCGCGCCGGGGCCGGTTTCTGGCGGTGGGGGCCGATTTCGACGATCGGGGCCGGTTTTACCTGCTGGAGCGCGATTTCAGCCTTTTATTCGGCTTTGCCGCCCGAATCCGGCGGTTCACCTTCACCGAGGCCGGATTGGGCGAGGAAACCACCCTCCTGACCACGCGCTATGGGCAGTATTCCAATCTGGAGGGGCTGAGCCTGTGGCGAAACGGGGATGGGCGCATCGTGGCCAGCATGGTCTCGGACGATAATTTCAGCCCGCTTTTGCCGACCCAAGTTGTCGAATTCCTGCTGCCGGAATAGCCAAATTCTCCATGCTTAATCCCTCAATTCGCCGCAATTCTTTCCTAGAAACCGGGAATTGCACGAATGAGGCCCGATCCCGCCATGCCGGTTTATTACGGTTATTCCAACGCGATATTTGGCACCCAATCCACGGTGAACGGGTCAGCGCAGAATTATGCCTATGGTCCGCCTGTGGGCGGCACCTGGAGCTATTCGGGATCGACGACCGCGTTTCATGTCCGCGAGAACGAGGGCGCGACGCTTTACAACGGCGACAACACCAACGAACAGGTCGGCAGCAATGAACAGATCGGCGGTGCCTGGGAACAGGTCACCCTGATCGACGGCACCTATTATCAGACCATCTGGGATTACACCTTCGAGATCGAAGCCGCCGACGGCACCACCTATCGGGTGGCCGTGATCGATGTCGATCTGAACAATGACGACGATCTGAACGATGCGGGCGAGGATGGCTATTACCTGGTGTTTCCCGATGGCGTGCCACCCGCCGGGGTTAATTACACCGTCAACGGTATCGTCGAAAACGATGCCTATGTGCCGCATACCGAACTGGGCGCGACCATTGTCTGTTTCACCACCGGCACGCGGATCGAGACCGATCGCGGCCCCCGCGCCATCGAGACGCTGCGCCCCGGCGACCGTATCCTGACCTGCGATGACGGCTATCAGCCGCTGCGCTGGATCGGGTTTCGAAAGGTCCGGGCGGCGGGCGATCTGGCCCCGGTGCGCTTTGCCCCCGGCGCGATGGGCAATGACCGCGCGCTGGAGGTGTCGCCGATGCACCGGATGCTGGTTTCGGACTGACGGGTGGAACTGATGACCGGCGAGACGCAGGCGCTGGTGCCGGCCCGCGATCTGGTCAATGGCCGCGATATCCGCCGCCGGACGGGCGGGTGGGTGACCTATGCCCATATCCTGTTTGACCGTCATCAGATCGTCTTTGCCGAAGGCGCACCGAGCGAGAGCCTGCATCCCGGCAGTTGCGCCCTCAGCGCGCTGGAGCGCGAGGCGCGGGCCGAGGTGATCGCGCTGTTTCCCGAGCTGGCGGAGGATGTCGACAGCTATGGCCCTGCCGCCGCCGCTGTCGTCAAAGGCTATCAGGCCACCTGTATTTCCCGGCTGGCCAGTTAACGCCCCGGAATGTCGGAGCGCTTGGTGCTATCGGTCCATCCATCGATCACCTCGACGGCCTGTTCGGCGGTTTCGACAAAGCGGAAGAGCTCCAGATCCTCGGCCGAGATGGTACCGGCCTCCGACAGCGCGTCCCAATTGACGATCTTTCGCCAGAAGGCTTCCCCGAATAGCAGGAAGGGCACCCGTTCCATGCGGCCGGTCTGGATGAGGGTCAGCGCCTCGAAGGTTTCATCGAGCGTCCCGAAGCCGCCCGGAAACACCGTGATGGCGCGGGCGCGCATCAGGAAATGCATCTTGCGGATGGCGAAATAGTGAAAGTTGAAGCACAGGTCCGGCGTCACATACTCGTTCGGGGCCTGTTCATGCGGCAGCACGATGTTGAGCCCGATGCAAATGCCGCCCGCGTCGATGGCCCCGCGACTGCCCGCCTCCATCACGCCGGGGCCGCCGCCGGTGACGATGATATTGTCATGGCGGCCGTTGTTCAGGCTGCGCTCGGTCATGATCCGGGCGAATGTGCGGGCCTCGTCATAGTATTTCGACAGATCGCGCAGGGTGTCGGTACGGGCGGAGGCGGCATCGGCGGGCGACGGGATGCGGGCCCCGCCAAACATGACGATGGTGCTTTCGACGCCGTATTCATCCATCATCAACTGCGGTTTCAAGAGCTCCAGCTGCAACCGGACGGGGCGCAGCTCGTCGCGCAGCATGAAATCGCTGTCGGTGAAGGCGAGATTATAGGCAGGGGCGCGGGTCTGGGCCGTGTCGGGCACCTGACGCGCGGTTTCCATATCGCATTGGGCGTCGCGAAAGGGGCCATCCCGGGGGTCGTCTTTCATTGCGCGTGTCCTTCGTGTTTAGCTGCCTGGCAGTAACGCTATCGCGCGCGGGCAACAGAGGGAACCGGCAATGCAGGATTGGACACGCAGGATTGAAGCGGCAAGGGACCGGATCGCGGCCCATCTGTGGCGCACGCCGGTGATGGATGTCACGCTTGGCGGGCATCAGATGGCGCTCAAATTCGAACATGTGCAGCATACCGGCAGCTTCAAGCCACGCGGCGCGTTCAACACGCTTTTGTCGGGCGATGTTCCGGCGGCCGGGGTGGTCGCGGCCTCGGGTGGCAATCATGGGGCTGCGGTGGCCTTTGCGGCGGCGCATCTGGGGCACCTGGCGCGGATCTATGTGCCGGAAATGGCCGGGCCCGCCAAGATCGCGCTGATTGAACGGGCGGGGGCCGATTTGGTGGTGATGCCGGGGGCCTATGCCAATGCGCTGGAGGCGGCGCGCGCATACGAGGCGGAAACCGGGGCGATGCAGATCCATGCCTATGACGCGCCTGCCACCATCGCGGGGCAGGGCACGGTGATGGCGGAATGGGAGGCGCAGGGATTGCAGGCCGATACGGTGATCATCGCGGTCGGTGGCGGCGGGCTGGTGGCGGGGGCGATGGCCTGGCTGGCCGGGCGGCGCAAGGTCGTGGCGGTGGAGCCGCGTCTGAGTTGCGCGCTCAACGCCGCGATACGGGCGGGCGGGCCGGTGGATGTGGAGGTTTCCGGTGTGGCGGCCAATGCGCTTGGCGCGCGGCGCATCGGCGAGATCTGTTTCGACCTGGCCGAGCGATACGCCCCGGTCTCGGTTCTGGTGGAGGATGCCGATATCGAGGCGGCGCAGCGGATGCTGTGGCGGGATCTGCGCCAGATCGTCGAACCGGCGGGGGCGACGGCGCTGGCGGCGCTGACCTCGGGGGCCTACCGGCCCGAACCGGGCGAACGGGTGGCGGTCCTGCTATGCGGGGCAAACCCGGCTGATCTGAGTTTTGCAGATTGAGGCAGGGGCGTTGCCGGGCTATAGCCCTTGAAACCAGAGATTTCGGAGACCTGACATGTCCAACGCCCAACTCGAAGCCGCCATCGAGGCCGCCTGGGAAACCCGCGACCAGATCACGCCCGCGACCACCGGCGAGACCCGCGAGGCGATCGAGGCGACGCTCAATGCGCTGGATGGCGGCGGGTTGCGCGTGGCCGAGAAACAGGCCGATGGCACCTGGCATGTAAACCAATGGGCCAAGAAGGCCGTGCTGCTGGGGTTCCGCCTGAAGGATATGGAAATGCAGACCGGCGCGCCGCAGGGGGCCAGCTGGTTCGACAAGGTCGACAGCAAGTTCCATGGCTGGGGCCCGCGCGAATGGGGCGCGGCCGGGTTTCGCGCCGTACCCGGGGCCATCGCCCGCAAATCGGCCTATATCGCGCCCGGCGTGGTGCTGATGCCCTCGTTCGTGAACCTCGGGGCCTATGTCGATAGCGGCACCATGGTCGACACCTGGGCCAGCGTCGGATCCTGCGCGCAGATCGGCAAGAATGTGCATCTGTCGGGCGGGGTCGGCATTGGCGGCGTGCTGGAGCCGATGCAGGCCGGGCCCACCATCATCGAGGATGATTGCTTTATCGGTGCCCGCTCCGAGGTGGTCGAGGGCTGTATCGTGCGCGAGGGCTCGGTCCTGGGCATGGGCGTCTATATCGGCCAGTCGACCAAGATCGTGGACCGCGAAACCGGCAGCGTCAGCTATGGCGAAGTGCCGGCAGGCTCGGTCGTGGTGGCCGGCTCGATGCCGTCGAAAAACGGTGTCAGCCTTTATTGCGTCGTGATCGTCAAGCGGGTCGATGCGAAAACCCGCGCCAAGACCTCGATCAACGATCTGTTGCGCGACTGATGCGGTGGCTCGCGGCATGGCTTGTGGTCTTCGCCTTTGTGGCGGGGCCTGCCATGGCGGAGCATTCGGCGGTGACCTGTGTGCAATCGCAATTGCGGGCGGCGGGGTTTGATCCCGGCCCCGTCGATGGCTATCCCGGGCGGCGCACCCGGCTTGCGGCGATCGCGTTTTCCGAGGCGCGCGGCAAGCTGAACCTGCCCGCGCTGACCGAAGAAAACGGCACCGTCCTGTGCCGTCTGATCGGAGAGGCCGAGCCTGAATTGCGGGCCTATTGGCCCGCCACGCAGGGCGCTGTCATCCTCGATGTCGCCCCTGATGTGCGGGCCAATGTCGAAACCGCGATCCGGGCCATGGCGGATGAGACGCTGCGCCGCTTTGCCACCGATTACGATGTCCGACTGGCGATGCCGATGCGCATCGTCGTGGCCGAGGGCGAGGCTGAGTTCGCCCGGATGATGGACGAGATCTCGGATGGAAATCTGCGCAATCTGGAAGAGCGCGCTGCGGAACATTGCAATGACGATACCGGCGTTTCCGGGGTTACTTATGGCACGCTCATAGGGATCTGCCTGGTGCCGGGGCAGGAGCTTGGCCGGGGCGTGATCCTCGACTCGCTGAACAATGTGGTGGCGCATGAGCTTGTCCATAGCGCGCAGCGTCAGCTGACCGGGCGGGCACCGCGCAGCGGCAGTTTTCAGGACTTCGTCGATCATCGCGGGCCTTTGTGGCTGACCGAGGGCACCGCCACCATGGTTGCCGAGGTGCAGAGCACCCCGGATGCCTATGCGAATGAATTTCTGCAAGCGCTGGAGAATGAGTTGAGCGCCATAGGCTGGCCCGATCTGGCGCGCCACGAATTGCGCCCCGAAAACGACCTAGAGACTGACCGGCTCTATGCCGGGGGCACGTTGGCGGTGGCTCGGCTGCTCAGCCCCGCGCCCGAGGACCTGACGCGGGTGTTCCGGTTTTATGAGGCGATCGGGAGGGGCTTGGACTGGCGGAGCGCCTTTGCCGATCAGTTCGGCCAGACGCCCGCCGCCGCCTATCGGGCGTTTCTGGCACTGGACCCGCGCGCACAGGCGGTAGCTGCAAAATCGCCGCCCGACTTGACGCGCCCCCGACCCGACCTGTAGGCGCGAGATCATGGCAAAGGAAAAGAAACCCCAACAGGTCTATACACTGGTGGTACAGGTCGGCCGCAAGTCCGGGGACGGGCTGCCGAAAGCTGCCACAGGTGCGGCGCTGATGCTCTATGCCTCGGGCGTAGATGAGGCCGAGGCGGTGCGCGAAAGCGTGGCGATCCTGAAACAGGCCGACATGGCCCCGCTGGATGTGCAGGGCTATGGCACGCTGGACGAGCGCCGCGCCGAGGGCCATGAGATCGGCGCGGATGAACTGGCGCTGATGGAACGTGCGGCAGAAGAAAACGCCGTCATCGTGGCCCAGATGACCCCGTTTTACGGTAGGGATGACGGCTAAAGCCCTCTCAGCAAAACCTCGACCGCCCAACGCGGTTATCCGCGCCAAATAATATGGGACTTCCGAACGGTGTGAGCATGGGAGGTTCTGGCTGGTTTGGGTGATTGATTATGCAGCTTGTTATTTGAAGTAGACTCGATGTGATCTGACACCGTCCCCTTCTCAGCTAGCTGAGAAGGGGACGGCGCATCTCTTGACGGGGATGATGGCGGCCCGTTTTGATGGTGGTGCAAACCCAACCACAAAACGGGGAAACCCGATGTCGAATACGACCGACAAGATCATCAAACACAAATCCGGCCTGCTGAACCTGGCCGAGGCACTGGGCAATGTCTCGAAGGCCTGCCAGGTCATGGGCATGTCGCGTGACACGTTCTACCGCTACAAATCCGCGGCTGAGGGCTGGCGTGTCGAGGCGCTGCTCGAGCGCACCCGTCGCAAGCCCACCTGGCCAACCGCGTCGGTCAGGCGACAGAGGACGCGGTGATCAAATCCGCCACGGACTTCCCGGCCTATGGCCAGGCCCGCACCTCCAACGAGCTGCGCAAGCTGGGCGTCTTCGGCTCGCCCTCCGGTGTCCGGTCGATCTGGCTTCGGCACGATCTGGCCAACTTCAAGGCCCGTCTAAAAGCGCTTGAGGCCAAGATCGCCGAAGAGCGCTGCATCCTGACCAAGGCGCAGGTGCAGGCGCTGGAGAAACAGGAGCTCGACGATGAGGCCTGCGGTGAGGTGGAGATCCGACGGCGACGAGCGACCTTGAGGCGCTGCGGTCCTATTTCGGCACGAATAGTTGCGGAAAGCCCGATGCCAATGACGCGGAATGGGCCAATTTCAAGGTCATGGTCACCAATGCCGACGGGACAACCACGGCACTGAGGCAGGCTCAACTGGGAATCACCGAGATCAACCTCATGGGCGATGCGACGCATATCGAGCTGCCGGACGGCTCGGTGATTGCAGACCAGACCTCGGATGCACAAGACAATCTCCTGATTCTATCCCAATTGAAAAATGTAGAGATCAGTGCCAATTTGCACCCGTTCAACGAGGGTTTGTTTCCATGAGGGTAAGAAAAATAGGTTGGCTAGGTCGGTATTTTTGGGGTCGCCATAGTCCAAGAACGCAATACTATATAAAGGAAAGTCTGCCCTCGAAGTTCGAAAATTTCAATCAATGCAATCCGAGAGGAATGAGATGACTATAATCCTTAAGACAATCCCAGCTATGTTGTTCCTTCTCTTAATTCCACTCTCGAGTTATGCACAGGAGAATTGCATTTCAAATTCGGAGCTTTTGAATGTCGCAGTTGAGGAGATACCGAACGTAACACCCTGTAGTATGATAGGCGAGCAATATGTCATTTCATTCGTTAGCCTCACAAGTCCGCGAGACGTAATAACTGTGGATCCAGATTTCCCGTATTATTCGGTCTTCCGTACGTTTTTACGTTCCTATGACCCTACACAAAGGACATGGCGGCCCGACCGCTTCGCGTTATTATTGTCCGTAGTTCCATTGATGGACAATCCGTATATCACGGCTGATCGGAACCGCA
>Ga0316205_10000495_pt1 | contig 71731 bp, 66 predicted proteins | sample 3monthpyrite_MG_FD_204941 | JGI IMG/M metagenome (GOLD analysis project Ga0316205, IMG submission 204941) | Microbial mat bacterial communities from mineral coupon in-situ incubated in ocean water Damariscotta River, Maine, United States -... | ecosystem: Environmental > Aquatic > Marine >...
AGAGAAACCATACCCAGTTAAGGGGAGATTTTATTATTTATTCGTCGTATTTAACTTCTATCGCGTAGCGGAGTAATTCGGATTTACCGGATAGCCCTAGCTTTCGGATCATATTTTTACGGTGGGTTTCCACCGTGGATACCGCTGAAAAACGAAGATTGGCTATTTCGCTTGTGCTTTTTCCATCGCCAATCAATTGAAGGATTTCCCGTTCACTTTTAGAAAGCAATGGCTTTTCTTTGGTGCGCTTTGAGCTTTCTTTGATGCGCTCGTGATCAATGTTCGAATCAAAGAACTGTCCGCCGCCAGCCACACAGGTAATGGCGTTGAGCACTTCTTCGAGCGGTGAGTTTTTTAATAAATAACCGGATACTCCGGCATCGATCATCTTGGCAATATTGGCATCTTTTTCCAGCATGGAAAAAGCAATGACTTTGATTTCAGGAAATTCCTTTTTGATGGTCTTGGTTGCCTGAAAGCCGTCTATTTTTGGCATTTTTATATCCGTGAGAACTACATGAGGACGTTTGTGGCGTACAATATCGAGCAATGTCTGACCATCACCCGCTGTACCCACAATGCTTATGTTCTCCTCGTATTTTAGGAGTAAGTTAATGCCATCGGCCATGGCCTGATGGTCTTCCGCAATGGCAACTCGTATCATAAAGGTATGTCAATCAGTACCGTGGTACCGTTGCCTGGGGAGGAATCGATGTGCAGGGTACCATCAATTTGTTCAATGTGTTTTTCCATACTGTACAGTCCCATGCCTTCTTTTTCAGACAAATGTGTGATATCAAATCCTTGCCCGTTGTCTTCCACGATAATGCTTAACGAACCTTCATGACGTGTTAGCGAAATGGAGGCCTCAGTTGCATTGGCATGTTTGATCACATTGTTAATCAGTTCCTGTACAGTTCTGAAAATACGAATTTCTAACGAATTATCAATGCGTTCTGTCAAACCAAAATCCTGGACATCTACTAGCAAGCCTTGGTTACTGGATGCATTTTTAGCCAAATTTTGAATGGCCGGAAGTAATCCTTTGGTAGCGATAACCCCAGTGTTTTTAAGATGCGCCATACCACGGACTTCCTCATGGGCTTGCTGTAATAAGGCTTCAGTTTTCTTAAAGAGCTCCGTCATCTCTAGGGCCTTGTCTTTGTTTTTGGCAATGTGTTCAAACTGCATTCGTGCAGCATTAATAGTGCCTGCCACCCCATGATGGAGGTCTTCCGCCACAAGTTCCCGTTCTTTTTCCTGTCCAGCAATCATTGCTTGAATGGAGGTGAGTTCCTGCTCGGCTAGTACTTTCTCGGTACGTTGCACCTCAAGTTCCTTTTCCTGCTCTGCGATATGTTGTTTACGTTTGGTGTTTTTGTAGATGAGGAAGGAAAAAATCAAGATTCCAACAATACTTCCTCCCAATACGAGCTTGGTAGTACGGGCTCTTTGCTGTTCAACTAGAATTTGTTTTTCTTTTTCGGCTGTTTGATATTTTGTCTCTAATTCAGTATTCTGTTGGGCTTTATTGGATTGATCATTAATAAGAGCTAATTCATAATATTCGTTTTTGTATTGGCAAGAAATTAGCTCATTGTTCAGGTTTTTATGTGATTCGGATAGCCAATATAACTTATAAGGTTTTATTAACTGATGCATATAGTTTTCATTCGCTATTTCAAGTTGATCTAGAATATCTATCACTGAATTAAAATCGCTTTGTAAATGAAGGTTAACCGCTAAACTAATTTTAGCGGCGATTAATCTTTCTTTTTCAAATATACCTAGTTCGATATTCTCTAGGTTATTTATTGCATTTAGTATAAGTTTCTTAGGTTGTTCTAAATCTCCTTTTATTAAGGATATTATAGTTGAAATTTCTAGCTGTATTTTTGCATTTAGAAATTTCGTATTTTCATTGTATTGCTCCAGTTCATGGCGGTGCTTGTAAAAAAAACTTAGCACATCAGCTTCTTTATTTCTTTGAGAGCGATATTTAAGTTTTAGGGTTTTGAGTAAGTAATTTCTTCGCTCAAAATCGTCATATAGAAAATTTTTGTACTCGTTAAGAATATAGTTGTATGAATCATCACCGACTATGGAACCAAATCTTTGATATATTTCTAAGGAAAGTTTTAAACTTTCAGCAGCTATTATTGTATCTCCTCGCTCTTTGGCCAAAAGAAATGCCTTTTTTAATGTTTCTCCTGCCCTTATTTCATTGCAGTCTTTTATATATTCATACAATCCTTTATTAAGTAGCATTAAGTTATGTTCTATCGACTTATTAGCATAATTTCTCTCTAAATCTTCTTCATTGTTAAATGTACATTTATAAATTAAATCATGATAAAATAATAACTGCTGTTTAATCAATGGATCTTGTTCTGATATGGCTACCGTATAGGCTTTAGAATAATTGCTTGCCTTAATATAAACAAAGAATTCCTCAATAGTATTTGAAGTAACTATTGAGGAAATTAACATAAAATATATTGATATAACTTTTTTCAATAAAACGTATTTTCCAATTCCGTTAAATTAAAAAACTTCTACTTGGGATACAAATTGTTAGCGGATAAGTGCCACCAGTGTTTACTGAAGTAAAATCTCCACCGTCATTTACACTTTTTCTACCTATTTCTGTTAGTTCATCTCCGGCTCTTTCATAGTGATAGGGGTTAATATAGAGAGAATTTAATGCCTTCTCTTCATCTGGGTTGTAAAGTATTGGATCTGGATTTCCTAAATCACTTTTAGCATTAAGTACATTTCCTTTTAAAGGTATGCTTAATGCATCTAGCGAAACAGATTTATATTCAAAATTATTACAAAATGGCTTAACAGGAATCTCAAGTTGAAAATCAATTTGGTGCACTTTATAAATTGCATCTACTTCGTTTTCTATCAAAGGTGTTTTTCGTTCAGAATTTATTCTTTCTATTTCTTTCTTTATTAATTCTTTATTTGCTTCAAGTTCGTCAGGGTTTAGCTGTTTTAACTTTGGTGCGCCACTAAAGCCCATTGTTATACTACCAACATAATTTTGTAATTTAAAATCGACTGTATATAGGTATTTGCCCTCTTTTTGTTCTACACTTTTGAATTTTATATATACCATATAAAATGTTCCATGTTCTTGATTTCCATAAATGGGTTGCCAATTTTTAATATCATCTACTTGTACTTTAAATTTTAGTATTTCGTGTGCCATTTTAGTTATTTCTATAAGTTATTATTTTATGTTTAATCGTTCGACAGCTTTGACATAGTCAATTGATTTCCCATCAATTAACACTTTAAGTATATCATTTTCATCTACTATTCTGCTATCGCTTTTAGTAGCATCGTTGTATAATGATATCATGTTAAGGTCGATGTCTTTTTCATCTGATTCTATATATGATTTTATTATTTGAATAGTGTTTTTTAGATCGGACTTTATTTTATCTTTATCCTTTATTATTCTTTCACGGGTACAATTACCAGTGAAGCTATAATTTTTTATAAATGAGCGAAGAGACTCTTTTAGCTCATTGGGATTATTGTTTTCGTGGCTTAAGAATAGATGATCAAATTGATGGGAAATATTTATTACACTAGATGCGCTATTGAATAAAGGAAGATTTCTTTCATGTATTCTGTTTTCTATTAGGATATCAAAGTAAATTGCTAGTAGATGGTCAATCTCATTATCTTCGATTAATTCTAAGCCATTTGGGTTTTTAAGTTTCCAAATAAATCTAAAGTCATTTTTATTTTGGTTAATATAATTTTCAATTAAGATGTAGTATTCACTTCCTCCATTGGCAGGATCTGATATTAAGAGATAATCACAACCTTTAATGGTTCCCACTCCTGTTATTAGAATAATGTGTGAATCAATCCAGAGAACGTAGGGAGCTTTGTTTATTTCAAACTCTTTTTTTATTCTATTATAGTTGAATTTTTCTTTGAGTTGATTAAAGCTTTTTCCAGTGATATCCATTTGTTCAAAAGAAAAGGCTTCTTCTGTTAAAGATTCAAACAAGGTTAGGACATCTTCAGGCATGTTTATATTATAATTATAAATAGAATCGTTTTCTATTTCATTTTTTTTATAAGGGATAACATCATGCTTGTCAGAAACATTAAAAAGATAATAATAAAGTAATTTCCATTGTTCGTTATATGGTGTATTAATATTATATCGTTCAATAATCCATAGAAGACAAGCACACCAGCACCAATTTGTATTAGTTTGCCCTTCGATATCTTTAAGACTAAAAGTGTAAAATGCCATATTAAACTAAAAAATTAGTGGATTAAACAAAAAAACTTGTATAAAAACTACTAGAGTACTTACAACTGCCATATTAAGACTCCTCTGACCATAGACATCTAAGATTTCTATGGTTCTTGTATTTATGGTTTCTGTTAATGATACTCTTATTGATCTAGCGGAGATTGCAGTTAATGCTCTTACAAACCAATGCGAGGTGTTAACTTTACCTAAATTAGAAATGCTAAGTAAAAATATAAATATAATAATGAAAATAGTCGATGAGATAAATAGCATAATACTGAATTTGATATTAAGGGATTTAAAACATGATTTTGGTTTGGTGTCAAAAATGGTGATTAATATAAAATCACTCCATACCCAATACAGGGTATATTCCTTAAAACCAATGAAATACAGCAGAAAAAAGAAAGAAACCCCTTACAAAAGAGGTTTCTTTATAGAATGTTAGAAGTTATGTGGGTGTTGTTTATCCTATCGGATTAAACAAATACACCAATACGAAGATAGCAATCGCTCCGGAGGCAGTGATGGTAGGTTCCTTTTCAGCGAGGGTCATAGGAATGTGCTTATCCTTCTCGTCTTTCATGGTTTCCACTTGAGATCCATCAGATCCGTAATTAACGTGAATCATACCGGGAATCGAAATACTAATGGAAGCTGCCGCTAGGGCCGTGAGCACTCTGTAAAACCAGAACTCGCCACTGTCCATGGTGATATTGTTTTGTGAGACCACGATCATAATTATGGCAAAGGCCACAATGCCAAATAGGAACATTACTTTGGGTGAATTTTTCATACACTAGGGATTTAATGATACAATATGTACAATCGGGGAGGCGGTACCCATCGCTGAGTACCTCACTAAGATACATAAATAATTAAAAACGGAAATTTCGCCATGCTAAATCCCACTAAACGATTAAGGGTATCAACAAATAAACGGTTCAACAAATAAACGGTTCAACGAATAAACGATTCAACAAATAAACAATACAACCCATCAACAAATAAACAGTTCAACGAATAAACAATTAAACACATTAACAGTTCAACGATTCCACGAAAAACAACCTAACTTTTCACATAGGTCTTAGCCAGTAGTAACAAGCCCACAAACACGATAAAACCCACCAAAATCCAAAAGCTTCCCTTGAAGTGCTTCTTATGGAGCTTCTTGTCCTTTCTGTAACTATAGATAATGATAATCACAAAGGCAACGACAAACAAACAGGCAAAAATTATCTGACCAGTACTAAGCATAAATTTGTAGTTTTACAATTGCAAAAATACGGAACAATTAGACGATTCAACAAATAAACGTATCAACGATTTAACAGATAAACGATTCAACAAATAAACGATTCAACAAATAAACGAATAAACAATTCAACGCACCAACGATTAAACACCACCATACACTATGAAAAACAAAATAGCCGCTGTTCGCAATTTCCATGAAGCCTTTGGACTGGGATTAAAAGAAACCCCTACTGCCGATCTCGGTGAAGCCAAAAATCTACTGCGATTTAACCTCATGAAAGAAGAGAACGAAGAATATCTTGAGGCGGCCAACGACAATGACCTTGTTGAAGTAGCCGATGCCTTAGGGGATATGCTCTATATTTTGTGTGGAACCATCATAGAACACGGAATGCAATATAAAATAGAAGAAGTGTTCAATGAAATTCAGCGGAGTAATATGAGTAAATTGGGCGCCGATGGCAATCCCATCTATCGAGAAGATGGTAAGGTACTAAAAGGGCCTAATTATTTTAAGCCCAACATTCAGGCTATTTTAGAAAAGTAAACGATTTCACGAATAAACAATTCCACATATCAACGATTTAACGACTCCACAATTAAACGTATCAACAAACAAACAATTCAACTAAACCTTATACCTCCAACCAAAAGGGTCTTCGATTAAATTGTGTTGAATACCCATTAACTCTTGTTTAAAGCGAGTCGCATATCCATCTTCCATAACAGGAAGATCATAGACAGTATCTTTATAACTAAATGCGCTCACCGGACTAATCACGGCCGCAGTGCCTGCTCCAAAGATTTCTTTTAGAGAGCCCTCCTTACTAGCTGCTACCAGTTCTGAAACAGTCAAACGACGTATATCAACCGAGATTCCCATACGCTTCGCAAGAGCGATGACACTTTTACGTGTGATACCGTCTAATATTCTATCATTAGTAGGAGCCGTTAATAAAGTGTCATTTATTCTGAAGAAAACATTCATGGTACCCGCTTCTTCCAAATACTTATGTTCGTTAGCATCGGTCCAGATTACTTGCTGAAACCCTTTTTCTCGGGCCAAGTTAGTAGGATAAAACTGCGCTCCATAGTTTCCAGCTGCTTTCGCAAAACCAACACCGCCATCGGCAGCACGGCTAAAACTTTCTGCGATCACCACCTTTACAGCACCTGTGTAATAGGCTTGTGCTGGAGACAGAATGATCATAAATTTATATTCGTCAGAGGTAGATGCCGAAACCCCTACCTGCGTGGCCATAGCAAAAGGTCTAATGTAAAGCGAGTTTCCAAGACCTGGTTTTACCCAGTCCCGATCAAGTTCCAATAACTGATGCAAGGCGCCAAAAAATAGTTCTTGCGGAAATTCGGGGATAGCCATTCGCTTTGACGATTTATTGATACGTTCAAAGTTTTCTTGTGGACGAAACAAAAACACGCCACCATCATCATCCTTATAAGCTTTCATACCTTCAAAAACAGCCTGCCCATAATGAAACACTTTCGCCGCTGGCGAAATGGTCAAAGGGCCATAAGGTCGGATCGTAGGATTTTGCCAAGAACCGTTTTTAAAATCACATTCGAACATATGATCAGAAAAGACATTTCCAAAAGTAAGATTGTTAAAATCTACCTCATTAATTTTGGAGGACGCTATTTTCGTTACAGAAATTTTGTGGTCTACGGCAAGGCTCATTAATGCAAGGGATTTAAAGTGCAAAATTAGTCAAAATTTAGCGCATATAAAACGAAAAAAAATCATAAAATTGCGCTATCTTATAAGACAATAAACTTATTAAAACCTTACAATGAGAAAGTTAGTTTTTATAGGGGCAATTTTGGCGTTGACCCTGAGCTGTAAAGAAAATAAAAATACGGATGCTGCAGTTAATACATCGGATGACACCTTGGAATTGATTGCCCAGTATGCCGAATTTGGAGCTTCTGTCTCACCAGAGAATGTGATGTCCAGTGTAGAGGCCATTGAAAAATTTGACGCAATAAAGCCAGGAGATACTGTGGCCTTGAAATTTAGTTCAAAAGTGAACGAAGTCTGTCAAAGTAAAGGCTGTTGGATGGTCCTAGATATGGGAAAAGATGAAGCCATGGTGAAGTTTAAAGATTACGGCTTTTTTGTGCCCAAAGATATTGCGGGCGAAGAGGTGATTGTTGAAGGCGTTGCCTTTGTAGCCGAGGTGAGTGTTGAAGAACAACGTCATTATGCAGAGGATGCTGGTAAAAGCAAAGAAGAAATTGAAGCAATTACCGAACCCAAAAGAACCTTATCGTTCCTTTCCAGTGGCGTTCTTGTCCCTGAGAAAGAGTAGTTATGAAGCGTGAATTCCTTACCACAAGGGATGGTTCTGTAACCATTCACCTTCCGGAATGGAATGAACAATACCACTCCAAACATGGCGCTTTAGCTGAGGCCATGCATGTGTTTATTGATACAGGACTGCGATATTTTATAGAAAATGGAAGCTCAAAAGACCTACAAATTCTGGAAATAGGCTTCGGAACGGGTCTCAATACCTTTTTAACCCTTCAGGAAGCTAAAAAGCGAGGATGGAAGATTGAATACACTGGGGTAGAGGCATATCCTGTGGCAGGTTCGGAAGTAGAGAAACTCAATTATGCAACGCTTATAAATGCTTCAGAAAAAGAGTTTCGACAATTGCATGACGCCCCTTGGGAAAACCCTTCAGAAATACATCCAAATTTTCAGCTTACCAAACGAAAACAATTCTTTTCAGAAATAATAGACCAAGAAGTATATCATCTCATTTATTTTGATGCTTTTGGTGCCAGAGTACAGCCAGAGTTATGGACGGAGGCTATTTTTGATAGGATGTATAAGGCCTTGCTTCCCGACGGAATACTAGTGACTTATTCGGCCAAAGGAAGCGTGCGACGTGCGATGCAGGCGGTTGGTTTTACGGTAGAACGTCTTCCTGGACCTCCTGGAAAACGTGAAATGTTAAGAGCACGGAAGAGCGGTTGACATTCGATTTTTTTCAAATGTTAAGAGCACGGAAGAGCGGTTGACATTCGATTTTTTTCAAATGTTAAGAGCACGGAAGAGCGGTTGACATTCGATTTTTTTTCAGATGTTAAGAGCGAGAAAGAGTGATTTAGATATATGTTAAATAGCAAAACGATACTTATAACTGGAGCCACGGGGCTTATTGGAAAGGAACTGGTGAGGCAGTGTCATGAAGCGGGTATTGCCGTACATTACGTAACCACCAGCCGGCAAAAACTAAAGGATGAATTTAAATACAAGGGATTCTATTGGAATCCGGCGAAGGGAGAAATAGATATTCAAGCTTTTGAAGGGGTTTCTGCAATTATTAATTTGGCAGGAGCGTCGGTATCCAAACGATGGACACCAGCATACAAAAAAGAGATCTGGGAGAGTAGAACCCAATCCATCCGACTTATTTCTGAAACACTTAAGAACAAAGAACATACTATAGAGCAATTTATATCGGCCAGCGGTATTAGCGTGTATCCAGATTCACTTACTGAAATGTATTTGGAAGATAGTTCAGAGGTCTGTGCTTCCTTTTTGGGAAAGGTAACCGAAGCTTGGGAGGCCGCGGCGGATGAATTTCAGGATATTGGTATACCTGTTGCTAAGGTGCGCACGGGGATTGTCTTAGCGGCAAATGAAGGCGCGTTACCCAAGATGGCCAAGCCCATACGCTTGGGGGTTGGATCCCCTTTGGGTACTGGAAAGCAGTGGCAGTCTTGGATACATATTGAAGATATGGCGGGCATCTATTTGCACATACTACTTAATGGAATACAAGGCGTGTTTAATGGAATAGCTCCCAATCCTGTTAGAAATCATGAACTAGTTGCCCAAATTGCTCGAGTTTTGAAAAAGAAGCTTTGGATGCCTAATGTACCAGGAATGGTGATAAAAACGATGTTGGGTGAAATGGGACAGTTGGCCTTAGATGGGCAACAGGTGAGTAGCAAAAAAATAGAACAAAGTGGTTACGACTTCAAGTATCCGACACTCGAAGGAGCGTTACAACAGTTATTAAAATAAAATACGGGCGGCCCATGGGCCGCCCGTATTTTAACTATAATTGAATAAGTTAATACTCAATAGCTTTCAACTCAAAACTAATTTCGATATCGTCACTTATAAAGTTCTCTCCTAAATTATCAAATATCGATTTTGACATAAAATGAATCCCCCAATTGGTTCTATCAATGATAAAAGGCTCGCTCTTTATCGTCATGCTTTTACCTTCGGGAGTTATGGTAATAGGAAACGATATTGGATTTACCTTGTCCTTAATAGTAAGGTTACCTTCTAGGTAGGTTGCTCCGCCTTTTTCAAGTACATTGGTTACTTCAAAGTTGGCAGCGGGATATTCCATTACATTAAAGAAGTCGCCTTCCTTTCCTTCAACCGTACCCTTTAAATGGGCTTCTAGGTTTTCTTTTCCATTACCCGCTTCCAGATCTGTATTGGTAATGGTATGCATATTAATTGAAATTTTTCCAGAAGTAATATTTCCGTTGGTCATTTTAAAATTGCCAGAGTAAAGGTTAATTGTGCCTGAATGGCTTCCCAGTGGTTTACTCCCTTTCCACATAACTTTTGACGTTTTTGTATTAACAGCATAATTTAAAGATTCAGCAGCTGTTGCATTTTCATCGGTTGATGATAGTTGTCCCTCAACCTCTTCTTTCGTGTCGGTTTTTTCTTTGCAAGAAGTGAGACCAATCCCTAAACATAGGGTTAGCGCAATTACCCAATGGATTCTTTTCATTTTCGGTTAGATTTTTTGATTATGACTTCAAAATTATGGCTTTTAAAGGAATGACACCTAAAATTTTTATTAAAATAAGTGGGTGACATTTTGACATTTTTAATGAAATGGCAGTACTTTTGCTCCCCTTATAAAAATGGAAATAATACGCATCTATGAGCAAAAAGGATAAAACCAAAACAGCTGTAGCTGAAGAAGAAACAAAAACTACTACCAAGAAAACCTCCTCTAAAAAAGAGAAGAAAGAAGATCCTGTGGTAGTGTTACAGGCGGAATTGGATACTGAAAAGGACCGTTATTTACGACTCTTTGCTGAATTTGAAAATTATAAAAAACGTACGGGGCGCGAAAGAGTGGAGCTGTTTAAAACTGCCAGTCAGGATTTGATGGTTTCGTTGCTTCCGGTATTGGATGATTTTGACCGTGCTTTGGCGGAAATTGAAAAAACCGACGATGACAACCTACTTACAGGGGTTGAGTTGATTAGCAATAAACTGAAGGAAACCTTACGTGTTAAAGGGTTAGGCGTAATTCAAACAGAGCAAGGTGAAGTGTTTAATGCAGATGATCATGAAGCAGTAACACAAATACCGGCTCCGTCTGAAGACCTGAAAGGTAAGATCATTGATGTCATCGAAAAGGGATACACATTGGGAGAAAAAGTAATTCGATATCCAAAAGTGGTTATTGGGCAATAAAACACACAAATGAAAGAAGACTTTTACGACATACTTGGAATATCAAAAAATGCTCCTGCTCAGGAGATAAAAAAAGCCTATCGAAAGAAGGCTATCGAATATCACCCAGATAAAAACCCTGGCGATTCTAAAGCCGAAGAAATGTTTAAAAAGGCCGCTGAAGCCTATGAGGTTTTGAGTGATCCTGATAAAAAATCTCGATATGACCAATTTGGTCATCAAGCATTTCAAGGTGGCGGATTTGGTGGCGGAGGAAGTATGAACATGGATGATATTTTCAGCCAGTTTGGGGATATTTTTGGAAGCGCCTTTGGCGGTGGCGGAGGTGGATTTAGTGGGTTTAGTGGATTTGGAGGCGGTCAACGTCAAGTGAAAGGAAGTAACCTAAGAATCCGAGTTAAATTATCCCTAGAAGAAATTGCCAACGGTGTCGATAAAAAAATTAAAGTAAAGCGTAAAGCAGTTGCTAAAGGAACAACATATACAACCTGTAGCACCTGTAATGGTAGAGGACAAGTAACACGCGTTCAAAATACTATTTTGGGTAGAATGCAAACATCTGCTACTTGTAGTACCTGTAGCGGTACGGGACAATCAATGGATCAAAAAGGATCCGGTGCCGATGCCAATGGAATGGTAACTACAGAAGAAACGGTAAGTATTAAAATTCCGGCGGGTGTTGTAGATGGAATGCAGTTGAAAGTTGCAGGAAAAGGGAACGATGCGCCGGGTAGAGGAATTGCGGGTGACCTCTTGGTAGCTATTGAAGAACTCGATCATCCTACCTTACAAAGGGAAGGGGATAACCTACATTTTGATCTTTATATTAGTTTTTCCGAAGCAGCTTTAGGAACATCTAAGGAAATTGATACAGTGAACGGAAAGGTTCGCATAAAAGTTGAAGCGGGTGTTCAAAGCGGAAAAATATTACGTTTACGAAACAAAGGGATTCCGAGTATTAACAGCTATGGCACTGGAGATTTATTGGTGCATATTAATGTTTGGACTCCACGAACCTTAACAAAAGAACAACGAGAATTTTTTGAAAAGATGACAGATGATGAGCATTTTGAACCGAAGCCAGAGAAGCAAGACAAGTCATTTTTTGAGAAGGTAAAAGATATGTTCTCTTAATTTTCTTAATTAAAGGTTAATTTAATTTATTTTGCATATATTTGAAAGTCGCTAGTTCTTTATAGCGATAATTTTTCTTTTTCATAGCAATTTTTTTCCCACCCTTGAAGCAATTCGAGGGTGGGTTTTGTTTTTAAGAAGAATCTAAGTAGCAATCCTAAATATTTTGATTTTTTGATCATAATCATGTAACAAGAGATGACTTTTCGATACAAACAGATTAAAATATCACTACGTTCAGTGATCCTTCATCATCAAATCAATACCTTTACACCACAGAAATAATTTGTATGGAAAACCTCCTGGTTACTAATAATGTCTCTAAATCTTTTGGCGAATTCAAAGCCCTTAATGATGTATCAATCGAAGTCCCCAAAGGAAGTGTTTTTGGGCTGTTAGGTCCTAATGGTGCGGGAAAGACAACCTTGATTAGAATTGTCAATCAAATCACTATGCCAGATAACGGAAGCGTGTTTTTAGACGGCAAACCCTTGGCGCCGGACGATATTCAACATATTGGTTATTTGCCTGAAGAAAGAGGGCTTTATAAATCGATGAAGGTGGGAGAGCAGGCCTTATATCTTGCACAACTAAAGGGACTTTCTAAAGGTGAAGCAAAGATTCGGTTAAGAAACTGGTTCGAACGTTTGGAAATTGGAGATTGGTGGAACAAAAAAGTCCAAGAACTCTCTAAAGGAATGGCTCAAAAGATCCAATTTGTAGTTACCGTCTTGCACGAACCTAAATTGCTCATTTTTGATGAACCATTTAGTGGGTTTGATCCCATAAATGCGAACCTCATAAAAGATGAAATCCTAAGGCTTCGGGACAATGGAGCTACTGTAATTTTTTCAACACATCGCATGGAATCTGTAGAAGAAATGTGTGATCATATAGCGCTCATCCACAGATCAAATAAAATACTAGATGGGAAATTATTAGATATTAAAAGGGCGTATAAGTCTAATACCTATGAGGTAGGTTTGGTTACGGAAAATCACGACGAAGTCACGGCCGAATTACGTGACAAATTTGAAATTTCTCCAGCCGATTTTAAAACCATTAACGGCGAACTACAATATAAAATAAGGATCCCCGAATCTGATGCATCAAATAATTTGGTGCAATACCTCAACTCTAAAGGGCAACTGACGCATTTTGTTGAGGTAATACCTTCTGCCAATGATATTTTCATAGAAACTGTTCAAAACTACTAACCCTGCTCAAATGAATCACTTATCCCTTATTATTAAAAGAGAATACCTTAATAAAGTACGAAACAAATCGTTCATTATTATGACTTTTTTGAGCCCCTTAATTATGGTTGGGCTTATCACCTTAGTGGCATATTTGTCACAGCTTAACAACGATAAAATTCGAACAATTTCTGTGTTGGATGAGAGCGGATTGTTTCACAATCAGTTTGAAGACAGTGAGAGTATAAAGTATGAAGTGCTTTCGGGAATGGATTTATCTGTGGCCAAAGATACTGTTGAGGCTTCAGAAAAGTATGGGTTGCTATACATTCCTAAATCATCGAATATTGATGATCTTTCAGAAACTATTGTCTTTTATTCCGAAGATTCACCTTCCTTATTAGTGATGGATGACATTGAAGATGCCATTGAAGACCAAGCAAATGCGATTATTCTAGAAGAAGCGGGTATCGATGCGGAGAGAATTAAAGAATTACGGATACGTATAAATACAAAACTCGAAACCTTTGCCGGTGAAGAAACTTCAAAGCTGGGGTCAGGTCTAAAATTGGCCTTTGGAGGGGCCGCTGGATATCTACTATTCATGTTTATTATTATTTACGGAAACATGATTATGAGAAGCGTGATCGAGGAAAAAACAAGTAGAATAATTGAGGTAATTATTTCCTCTGTAAAACCGATCAAACTTTTATTGGGAAAAATACTAGGAACTTCCTTAGCGGGAATTACACAGTTCTTGGCTTGGGTGGTTTTAATCAGTCTTTTGACCGCCATAATACCACCACTTTTTGGAATTGATACCGGGGCAATGCAAACTCCACAACAAGAGGTTCTTGATCAGGCATCAAATGGAGGTGCACAAGGTATATTTCAGGAAGTGTTACTTGAAATGAACAATCTACCTATTACCAATTTGGTCGTTATGTTTATTTTCTTCTTTGTAGGAGGATATTTATTGTATGCATCATTGTATGCAGCAATAGGGGCTGCTGTAGATAGTGAGACTGATACCCAGCAATTTATGCTTCCCATACTCATGCCGCTCATCTTGGCTGTTTATGTTGGATTTTTCACTGTAATAGAAAATCCGCACGGAACTGTTTCTCAAGTATTTTCGTTTATTCCTTTTACATCCCCTGTTGTTATGCTGATGCGCATTCCTTTTGGGGTACCTATTTGGCAGCAAATACTTTCTGTCGTCATTTTATTTGCTACATTTATAGCCACTGTTTGGTTTGCTGCAAAAATTTACCGAGTAGGAATACTCATGTATGGTAAAAAAGCAAGCTATAAGGAAATTAGAAAATGGCTTAAATATTAAAGTACGTGCAAGACGATGTTTCAGATAAAATAACCGAAGTTGTTACAGAAGACATTTGGGGAAGCATTAAGGAAGTTCTAGATTGGGGAATCCATTATGGAGAAGGTGACCATAAAGTTCACATAACCGTGGGTCTCTTTTTATTGGTGGCAGTATCCTTTATTGCCGCTGGGTTTGTGTTAAAGTGGGTTAGACTACTTTTTACCCGTAAGATGGATGAATACAATAAACTCAAGTTTATTAGTGTCTTCAAGTTTATAAAATACCTTATATATATACTAGTAATATTCGCTGTGCTTAGCCTGGCTGGCGTGAATATTACGCCATTTTTAGCGGCATCTGCTGCCCTTTTAGTAGGACTTGGGTTGGCGCTTCAAGAGTTGTTTCAAGATGTTATTGGAGGCATTTTCATCATGGTAGACAAGTCGTTGCAAGTAGGCGACATTATTGAAGTGGATCAGAAAGTGGGGCGTGTGTTAGAAATTCGACTTCGTACTACCCGAGCGATTACCCGAGATGATAAGATTATTATTATACCCAACCATAAATTTATTAGTAATACCGTTTATAATTACACTCAAAATCATAAAACCACACGAGAGTTCGTTACTGTAGGAGTTGCCTATGGAAGTGATACTTCTAAGGTAAGAGAATTACTATTGATTAGTGTGGAAAAGCAGGCAGGTGTCCTTAAAAAACCAAAACCCTTTGTTCTATTTGAGGATTTTGGAGATTCCGCCTTGATTTTTAGTATCTATTTTTTTGTGAGTGATAGCTTTATAGACCCAATTATTAAAAGTGACATACGTTTTAGAATAGACGATTTATTTAGAGAACATAAAATTACAGTCCCCTTCCCGCAAAGAGATGTACATATTTATCAAACTAATTCTAAATCCTAAATTTTATTTTGATTAAACAAACTAGAAAATTAGTACTCGGGAGTGTAATACTATTATTTTGCTCAATTGGTGCAAATAGCTGTTTTGCGCAACTCACAGACTTGGCTCGCTTGGAATACACATATATTCCACAAGGAAATTCAGACAACGTGGTAACACGCTTTCGGGTTTTTGCCAATTACCCCATTCAATTGGGTTGGGAAGGTTCCTTTTTAATTCCAGGAGTAGAATACCGAAATTTAAATTTTGATATAGATGATCCGATGCCTTTTGATCTGGCTACATTAGGAAGTTTTCAAAGTTTTCGTGCGTCACTGGCCTATACCTTTAAAATGAAGAGAAATTGGCGGTTTGGAGCTAAGGTAGGTTTAGAGGTTGCTTCAAATTTTGAAGAAAGTACTGTTGAAAGTAGAGACATGAGGTTTTCAGGTGAAATCTATATGATTAAAGACAGAACGGGTGATGAATTTGAAAAACCAAATAGACTAATATTAGGACTTCAGTACTCCACCAATGCAGGTAGGCCCTTTCCAATTCCTATTATAAACTATTTTAGACGCTTTCATCCAGACTGGTCCTATTCCTTAGGGTCACCTAAGACCAACCTAAAGCATACCTTCGGAACAACACAAAAGCATAGCCTACAGTCTTACGTCACACTAGATGGTTTCTTTTCAAATATTCAAAATGATCTTGTAATTACAAACCCTGATAATTCCATTACTACTGCAGATAACATCTCCATGACCATTATTTTGGGCGGATTGGGATATGAGTATAGTTTTACAAAACACCTGCTGTTCTATTTTTACGGAGGACATACAATTTTTAATGAAATAAGACTTAGAGATAGAAGTAGAAATAATTTATTTACTATAAATGAGGAGAATACTTTTTATCTTAGAAGCGGAATTAAATTTAAAATATAAAAATGCCGAAAATATTAATTATTGAAGATGAAGCGGCCATTCGTCGTGTTTTGGTGAAAATCCTCACCGAAGAAAATGACACCTATGAAGTGGTGGAAGCAGAAGACGGATTGGCGGGAATTGAAATGATCAAGAAGGAAGATCATGATCTCATTTTGTGCGATATAAAAATGCCCAAGATGGATGGAGTAGAAGTATTGGAAGCGGTCAAGAAAATTAAACCTGAAACACCTATTGTAATGATATCTGGTCACGGAGACCTGGATACTGCTGTAAATACCATGCGCCTAGGCGCTTTTGATTATATTTCTAAACCACCCGATCTTAATAGGCTTTTAAATACAGTACGAATTGCCTTAGACCGAAAAGAACTGGTGGTTGAAAATACACGCCTAAAGAAAAAGGTGAGTAAGAACTATGAGATGATTGGGGCGTCTAAAGAGATTCTTCAAATTAAAGACATGATCGAAAAAGTGGCACCCACCGAAGCTCGTGTATTAATTACGGGACCCAATGGTACGGGTAAAGAACTGGTGGCACATTGGTTGCATCAAAAGAGTGAAAGATCCAAAGGCCTTATGATTGAAGTAAATTGTGCGGCAATTCCTAGTGAACTTATTGAAAGTGAATTATTTGGGCATGTCAAAGGAGCGTTTACTTCGGCCAATAAAGACAGAGCAGGAAAGTTTGAGGCCGCCAATGGCGGAACCATTTTTTTAGATGAAGTAGGAGACATGAGTTTATCAGCTCAAGCAAAGGTATTACGTGCACTTCAGGAAAATAAGGTACAACGTGTAGGAAGCGACAGAGATATCAAAGTGGACGTTCGTGTAGTGGCTGCGACAAATAAGAATTTGAAGAAGGAGATTGAAGAAGGTCGATTCCGTGAAGATTTATATCATAGATTGGCAGTTATATTAATTAAAGTGCCTGCCTTGAATGATAGGCGTGAGGATATACCATTGCTCGTAGATTATTTCGTTCAAAAAATAAATAGTGAACACGGAACGGCACAGAAAAAGTTCTCGGATAATGCAGTGAAACTCCTTCAAGAATATGACTGGACCGGAAACATTAGAGAACTTAGAAATGTAGTAGAACGTCTTATTATTTTGGGAGGAAATGAAGTAAGTGAGGAAGATGTAAAACTCTTTGCAACAAAATAATTGTCATGAAGGAAATTAGTAGTAACACCTACAAAGTAGTAAACGACATCCGTATTGTAGATACTCCAACCTACGTAGATATGGGCGCTTCTAAGAAAGAACTGGAAGAAGCATTGGATAGTACAAGAAGAAAGTTAGGTGAGCTACAGGACACTTTGTATGCACACGGAAAGTACGCGGTATTGGTATGCCTACAAGGAATGGATACGGCGGGGAAGGATAGCTTGATTCGCGAAGTATTTAAAGATTTTAACGCAAGGGGCGTTGTTGTACACAGTTTTAAAGTGCCTACCGAACTGGAAAGAAAGCATGATTATTTATGGAGACATTACATTGCGCTACCGGCCCGAGGTAAATTTGGAGTATTTAATAGAACACACTATGAGAACGTTTTGGTGACAAGGGTGCACCCAGGTTATATATTGGGTGAATTTTTGCCAGATGTGCACACCGTTGAAGATGTAAACGATTCTTTCTGGGATAAACGTTTTGAGCAAATCAATGCATTTGAGAAAACGATTGCTCAAAATGGAACCATAATTTTTAAGTTCTTTTTGAGTTTGTCTAAAGACGAACAGAAAAATAGACTGATTCGAAGGTTGGATAAACCTAGTAAAAATTGGAAGTTTTCTCCAGGAGACTTGAAAGAGCGCAAGCTTTGGGATGATTACATGAAATGCTATGAAGATGCTATTAATAGAACATCTAAACCACATGCTCCATGGTATACTATTCCTGCAGATGATAAGCCAACGGCTCGGTTAATGGTAGCTTCCATTTTATTAGAAGAACTGAAAAAGTATACAGACATTAAAGAACCAGAATTGGATGCTGAGGTTAAAGCCAAGATTTCAGAATATAAACAAGAACTTGAAAACGAATAATCGAAGTTCGGTTAGATTAAAACGAACGAAAGACAGAAGAACATGATGAAAAAGACATTCCTTTTATTGGCGGCATTGTTTTGTATGATGCAGGGCTTTGCTCAAAAAGTAAATACAGAAGACTCTCTAATGATCAGAAATATTTATGATATGGCGCTGCTCAACGGAGAAAGTTATGAATGGTTGGAGTATCTGTCAAAAGAGATAGGAGGAAGACTTTCTGGATCTTTGGAGGCGGAACGAGCGGTTAAATACACAGAATCAGAACTCAACGAACTTGGTTTAGATAAGGTATGGTTGCAGCCGGTAATGGTGCCTAAATGGACCCGTGGATTGCCAGAATATGCATTTATTGAAACGGCTCCTGGTATTTCATCAGTAACAAACGTCTGTGCCCTTGGCGGATCGGTAGCTACCCCTGACGGCGGTCTTAAGGCTGAAGTTTTGGAAGTGCAAAGCATCGAAGATCTAGCTCGATATGGTAAGGAGCAAATAGAAGGAAAAATAGTATTCTATAATAGACCTATGCAAGCGGACCTCATCAATACATTTGAATCCTACGGTGGTTGCGTAGACCAACGGTATGCTGGTGCTATGGAAGCTGCAAGGTATGGAGCTGTTGGAGTGGTGATAAGGTCAATGAACCTTCGTAATGACGATTTTCCTCATACCGGTTCTATGACATATGGCGACATTCCTGTTAATCAAAGAATCCCGGCGTGTGCCATTAGTACCAACGGAGCCAACTACCTAAGTAGTGCATTGAAAATTCAGCCAACACTTAAATTCTATTTCAAACAAAATTGCAGAACCTATGCCGATGTACAATCCTATAATGTAATTGGAGAGATCACTGGCAGTGTATACCCAAACAAGTATATGGTTGTGGGTGGACATCTTGATTCTTGGGACTTGGGAGACGGTTCGCATGATGATGGAGCAGGTTGTGTACAATCTATGGAAGTACTTAGGTTGTTTAAAGAACTCAATTATAAACCAAGACATAGTATTCGTGTTGTGTTATTTATGAATGAAGAAAATGGACTTAGAGGTGGTCGTAAATATGCCGAAGAAGCCAAACTTAAAAATGAGAAACACATTTTCGCTTTAGAAAGTGATGCTGGAGGTTTTACACCAAGAGGGTTTTCGTTTGATATAGATGAGGCTAATTTTCAGCAGGTGAAGGGGTGGGAACCATTGTTTAAGCCTTACCTGATTCATTATTTCGAAAAAGGCGGGAGTGGAGCAGATATTGGCCCTCTGAAAGAAGATGGCATTGTGCTCTCTGGGCTACGTCCCGACTCGCAACGATATTTTGACTACCATCATGCTGCAAATGATACCTTTGAAGCCGTAAATAAACGCGAATTAGAATTGGGTGGAGCAGCAATGGCCAGTTTGATCTATTTATTTGATAAATACGGAACTAAGACAGACCTTCAAGCAGTCAAAAACTAGATTATCAATAAAAATAGACTTTTTTAGAGAATGCTTCAATTTTTAACGAATTAAGCATTGACTTTCACATTTTTTTAGCATAAACATTGCTTATTTTAGAGGTAAACTATTATCGGACGTAACTATTTACGTAGGGTTTTAGGGATTGTTATCGTATATTTAAAATAAAAAATTGCTATGGAATGGGAAAATTACGTCAGTCCACCCGTAATCCAATTCGGGCCATTATATCAACAATTTTTCTTTTAGTCGCTACAACACATATTGTTTATGGAAACAGTATACCTGATTTCGATTCAGGAGCGTATGATGAGACATTTACCGGGGCAACTTTAGCAAGAGCCATAGAGTCGGTTGAAATTTCGTATACACTGCTTCCTGTAGCGGAAAAAGAGATAGTTTCTGTCAAGGAAGATTCTGTTCAAAAATTTAAGAATCTCGCTATTGAATATGCGCGTAGTAACGACTCAAAAAGGGCGTCACGATATGCCGAAAAGTATATTCAATCTAGCCTTGAAACGAGTTTTATTGAACACGAAGAGTTAAAGAGTATTCAGGACACGGCGGCATTTCAACAAGTTGCCAAGAAATATAAATTAAACTTCAGTGCGCTAAACCTCTTTTATCTGTTTTCTGCTTTGATAGGCATATTTGTAGCTGTAATTATCAATCTTAGAAAAACACATAATAAATCGAATGCATTAATAAGTGCCTTTGTGCTTATGCATTCCATTTTTATACTGCATATTTTCTTATACTTGACGAATTTGAAATACCGTTTTCCGGATATTTTATTTATGTCTACCCTATTTTCCTTTTTGTACGGCCCTCTTATTTATTTTTATTTCAAACGAATTGCGCAACAACATAAATTCAAGGCCAAAGACCTATTACATTTAATTCCTTCTATCGGTATTAGTCTTGTGTTTTTACCAATATATATACTACCTGCTGAGGAAAAACTAAGAATGATGTTGCATGTTGGAAGTGTTGATGCCATGCCGTATGTAACATATACGTTTTTCGCTAAGTTATTATCGTTACTTATCTACGGGTATTTGTTGGTGAGGATATATTTCAGAAGTATTAAGGATAATAACAAACTTCCCACCGAAGGTGTAAAATGGCAAAAGACGATTATTGGATTGGGAGTTGCTTATATTCTCTTTTATGCGGTGTATGGATTAACAATTAGTAAAATAATCCCTAGATATGATGTTTTGTACCACCTCCAGGTAATGGCCATGGCCGTTATGGTATTGTACATTGGTTTTAAAGCATATCTAAATCCCAATTTGTTTACCAACGGGTTTTTTGATAAGCATTTACACAAGTATAGAAAATCGGGACTCACACCCGATTTCTCTGAAGAACTCAAAGAGAAGTTGGTGTTTTTGCTTGAAGAGGAGAAAATATATAGGGAGAATGACATCAACTTAGAAAAAGTAGCCAAGTTATTGGATACTACTAGGCATAATACCTCTCAGGTAATCAATGAACATTTCGACCTCAATTTCTTTGAGGTAATCAATAAGTATCGAATTTCTGAAGCTTTGGAGATTTTAAAAAGCGACGTGAATAGCAATCTGCACATTATAGATGTTGCTTATGAGGTGGGCTTTAATAATAAGGTAACCTTCAACAAATCCTTCAAGAAATATCTTTCACAAACACCTTCTCAATATCTCATTTCGTTGAGAGCATAGAGTAAGTTCTACATACTAATGCTACGGTTTAAAACTTTTAATCCATGAATGAGTTGTCTGTTTTTCAAACGACTCATGTTTTATCGCATTAAATTTCCTCAAGAATGCTAAAAAAATAGCCAGATGTTCTCGATAAGAACAGTTGAAGACTGTTTTTTGTTTATCTGGACCAAAATGTATAATGAACTCCTTTTCTGAACAACATTTTAGAAGGTAAATATCTGGTTGTATCAACTCACTTTACACGTATTAACTGCTCTTTTCTGGAATATGGTGGTTGTTGCCGTAAATACCAGGTAAACCTTAATCGGCACGGTTAACGATTATGGGGTTTGCCCATAAAATATGGGGCTCGCACTTCCTTTATGCCACAATCAACAAAGAAGCTTGTTTTGAATTTTCAATGATCGTCTGCAAAACATAGTGGCTATTCTTAAGAGATACATGAGGCGTTTGAGACAGTAAGCCATGATTCCAATCAAGCATTTCAGGTTGTACGAACTGAAATATTAATTTAAAAAAAAACGCATGAAAAAAAGTTACTTCATATGGCTGGTACTTCTGTTTTTCAATATCACAACGGTACTGGCACAAGAAAAGAGCATTAGCGGAACAGTTAATGACGAATTAGGAGAACCGCTCTTAGGTGTAAACATTTTTGTTAAAAATACGGATGTAGGAACTCAGTCTGATTTTGATGGAAATTTTTCCTTAGATGTTCCCCAAGGGCGATCACTTGTTTTTAGTTATTTAGGTTTTAAAACCCAAGAGGTTGCCGTAACCGCAGAAACGACATCACTTTCAATAGTTATGTTGGCTGATACAGAAGAACTGGATGCTGTTCTAGTCACAGCTTTGGGTATAAAAAAGGAGAAAAAAGCACTAGGTTTTGCCGTCACTTCTTTAAAGGCTGAAGATCTTGAACAACGAGCTACAGGAGATATCACTAAAATTCTACGAGGAAAGGCCGCCGGGGTAAATATTATTTCCGCCAGCGGACTATCTGGAGCAGGATCCAGTGTTGTAATACGAGGACTAACTTCAACGGGAGATAACCAACCGTTGTACGTAGTTGATGGCGTTCGTTTTAATTCTTCTACTAGCGGCACTGGATTTTCTGGAACAAGTAGGTCTTTGGATATAGATCCAAACAATATAGATAGCGTAAACGTCCTTAAGGGGTTAAGTGCTACCGCACTATATGGCGCCGATGGAAAAAATGGGGTGATCTTAATTACTACTAAAGCAGGAAGAAAAGGTGGGAATTTTAATAAGAAAATGGAAGTCACCGTTACTGCTTCCGCTTTTATCAATGAAATTGCCTCATTGCCAGACTACACAGATCAAAGAGGTCAAGGATACTATGATGCTTATTATAATTTCTTCGGAAACTGGGGAGCCACATTTGGCAGAACAGATTTTGGTAATATCGATTCAAGCGGACAAATATCACATCCATATGGTCTTAATAGTGGCGTTTTTCAAGATGCCTTTCCAGACTTGATTGAATCTCGAGTAGACTATAGAAATTACAAATCACAAGAAGATTTTTTCAGAACAGGCTTGGTAAAAAACATCAATATTAATGTCAATGGAGGAACTAGTAACCTTGGGTATAACCTTTCTGTAGGAAATTTAGAAGATGAAGGGTTTTTACCTGGAAATAAGCTTCGTAGAAATACTATCTCTGTTGGTGGAAATGCCAACTTAACCAATAAACTGAGTATTTCCTCAACCTTGAACTATACAGACATTGATTTTACCTCGCCCTTTACAGGAGCCATTTTTGGGGCCTTATACAACACACCTAGAAGTATCGACCTGGAAGGATGGCCTTCTCAACACCCACTAACGGGTGAAGAGATATCGTTTCAAGCGACGTCTAGAAATCCATATTGGGTATTAAACAACACAAAGACTGAAGAAGATGTAACAAGAGTTTTTGGACAAATAAGCGCCTCCTATTCTTTTAGTGATATGTTGTCCATGACCTACCGATATGGAACAGATATCAGCATCGAACAAAGAAAACAATATGAAAATAGAGGAAATGTAACTGGGGGCCTAGGTGCTCTTACAACTAGTACTCGAAAGCAAGAATTGACCAATCATTCGTTTCTGGTAAACTTTAACCATAGGTTTTTTGATGAGGATTTGGGATTAACAGCAGATATTGGGGCAGACCTAAGCCGAAGAGAACAAACTTTGGAAGCGACGTCGAGTACAGATCAAACTGTTTTTGGAGCTGTAGAACATGATTTTTTTGCTGAGCAAACGGCCAATTCAGGAAGGTTTGCGCTCAATCGCCCAGGTGTGTTTGCACAATTAACAATTGATTACAAGAACTACTTGTTTTTAACGGCTAGTGGTCGTAATGATTGGACTTCAAATTTTGTGGATAACTCACAGTTTTATCCAGGAGTAGGTCTTTCATTTATTCCTACCGAAGCAATACCAGCGTTGAAAAGCGATGCCTTGAGATACCTGAAACTTCGAGTAAACTATGGTACATCTGCCGATTTCAATGTTCCTGGAAATAGCTTTTTTGGATCGTTTCAACCCTTTCCTATTGGGCAAACCGTGGATGCAAACAATGCGTTCGTGGCTCCCAACGGAGATGTTATTTCAACCAATACAATAAGTAATTTCTTAGCGAATAGAAGTCTAAAACCAGCACTTATTAAAGAATATGAATTTGGAATTGAATCCAAACTCTGGAAAAATAGAATAAGCATTGATGCCAGTTACTTTAAAAGAGTTACCAGCGATTTGATCTTTGATCGATTACTAGATCCAGCAACAGGATTTGGCAACACGCCAAGAAATGTAAACGAGTTTGAAGTAGATGGAATTGAACTCGAGATGAATGTTACCGTGTTGAAAACAGACAGTTTCTCATGGGATTTAGGAGGAAACTTCACAAAGAATGATTCCGAAGTAACCGAACTAGAAGAAGACAGGTTTCCTGTAACTACTTCTGGAACCGTTGGAAATTATCTAGTCTTAGGACAACCTGTGAATGTTATTATGGGTAATGTTATTGATACGGATGAAAACGGAAACTTTTTACTCGATGGAAGGGATTACATCATTGCTGAGGATATAGAAATTATTGGAGATCCAAATCCAGACTTTATAGCTTCTATGTTTACGGCTGTTAATTATAAAAACTTCTCGTTAACTGCCAATTTACAATACAGAAAAGGAGGAGATATATATTCATCCACCGCCCGATCTCTCTTAGGAAGAGGGCTTACTTCGGATACGGATGGATTAAACAATGTAGGATTTGTGCTGCCAGGGGTGTTAGCAGATACCGGTGAACCAAATAATGTAGTGATTAGTTCCGGTGATGCTTTTTTTAATCTCTATAACAATGGATCAGATCAGTTTGGGATCTTTGATGGTACCACGGTGCGACTGCAGGAAGTAGCGCTGAGTTATAAGTTTAGCCCGAAGGTACTTGAGAAAACACCCTTTGGCAGCCTTTCCCTAACATTTACAGGAGAAAACCTGTATTACAAAGCCCTCAACATACCAGATGGGTTAAATATAGATACAAACGCCATAGGAACTGGAGTGAACAGTAATGGAGCGGGAATAGAGACGGGGATTAGTCCTTCGTCGAGACGGTACGGATTTAGTATCAAAGCATCCTTTTAATAACAATAACACTTTAGAATTATGAAAAAATATATAAAAAAGACCACACAGCTTTTATTGGCCATGTTTCTTTTGGCCGTGACATCCTGCGAGGTAGTAGAAACAGACTTAATCGAAGATCCAAGTAATCTTGGAGTCGATGATGCCTCTATCGAATTCTTGTTCAATGCAAACCAATTGGCTTTGGCTAATTTCTTTGAGTCCGTTCAGTTCTCAGGAGCTCAGGTAACAAGAATGGAACTTATGGGAACCTCACCAATTTACGAAAGTCAATTTCAAGCAGATGACTTTAACGGTGTTTGGAGAGCCGCATATTCTAACTTTTTAATCGATGCCAAAACATTAAAAGAACTGGCTGCTGGCTTGGAAACGGACGAGATAAACGGAAATAATATTATTGCCGCCGTCCAAATTATGGAAGCCTATATAATGATGACCCTGGTAGACTATTTTGGTGACGTACCATACTCAGAAGCCGTGCAAGGGAGCGATAATTTCAATCCGGCCCGCGACGATGATCAGGCTATTTATGCAGCGGCCAGAGATTTATTACTCAATTCAATTAACCTTATTGATGCAGGCGGAAGTGTAGACCTTCCCGTAGATCTCTATTATGGAGGGAATATGGACAATTGGAAGAGAGCAGCCAACTCTATTCTTATAAAGTTGGCAGTACAATCCAGATTAAACGATGGTAGTGCCGCGGCACTTGTAAATCAAGTACTAAATGGAGGAGAATATATAACCACGAATAATCAAGATTTTCAATTCAATTATTCTTCTACAGACGATAATCCAGATAGTCGTCACCCAATATTTTCACCTCAATATGATGGTGTAGCAGGAATTTATATGGCAGCGCCATACATACGAAGAATGGAAAATGACCCTAGATTTAATTATTATTTTTATTTACAAAATGGATTAATTTTTGGAAGAGAACACGGTGATGCAGGCCCTCCAGTGGCGAGTGATTTTAATAGGATTACAGTTCACGGACTGTATCCTATAGGAGGCATGTATAATGACGGAACCACAGGGCCAACATCCCGTACTGACGGCGCAGCAGGCGCAGGAGCATCAATAATAATTTCCAATTTTGCAACCAACTTTTTGATAGCTGAAGCGCAGTTAATGATGAATAACAACGTAGGAAGCGCAAGAGGAGCTTTTGAAGCGGGTGTTACAGCGTCTATGGATAAGGTGACTAACTTCCAATCGGGAGCTATTCCGCCAGGCGCGCCAGAGCCTACCCAAGCAGAGATCAATGCATATATAGCGGATGCTGTGGCTGCATTTGACAGTGCGAATGGGAATCAAGCCAAGCTTAATGTTATTATTACTGAATATTATAAAGCCCTTTGGGGGAACGGTATAGACACCTATAACAACTTTAGAAGAACGGGATACCCACAAGATCTACCACCTTCAATTTCGGGTAATCCTGGCACTTTTACGAATAGTATGCTCTATCCGGCTGTGTATATTAACAATAACAACAACGCCGATGCTGTACAAAAGGCTTCTGTTGCACAGAAAGTATGGTGGGCAGAAGGAACTACGTTTAACCTAGACTTTTAAAATCACTACTAAGATGAAAATAAGATATATAATTGTATGTATAGCAGTACTAGGCCTACTAGGCTTACAAAGCTGTAGTAATGACGAGGGCTCTTTTGGAGATGGAATCTTTAATTCGGACACCAAATTCCCGTACGTTTCAATTCAAGATAGAAACGAAGACCTTGATAGTATTGTTGGAAATAACTTCTGGAGCTATGAATTGGTTTCAGAAAATGGAGGCGATCAGGTACGTATTGCCTATGCAACACAGGATGACAATATTGTATCTCACGATATAATTGTTGGATTTGACGGAGTTGCAAACCCACCTGAAGATGGTGTTTTCCTTAGGACATTAACCACCTTTCCAACAGAAATAATTATTACAAAACAAGAAATAGCCACGGCACTAAATGTGCCAGTAGAAAGTCTTCAAACAGGAAGTGTTTTTTTCGGAGGGAAAAGTGTGGACGCAGATGATCATATCGTTGATGATCCCAATGATTTTGAACTCTTCCTGTTCTTTGAACGACATGCATATTTCTACGAGTGGATACTAGATCAATAATAATTAGGTGTTTGAGAAGTACCTTTTTTCGTGAAGAACACAATAGTATACGTTTGTTTGAATTAGCCCAACCACGACGTTGTAAAACTATAAAGATTTGGTGATTTTAGTGTGTCACCATGCTATGAAAGAGTGTTCTAAAGCTCCGCTGATTGAAGAGTTCAGCGGGGCTTTTTTATTTCCGATTTTTGACAGCACTCTCGTAGGTAGCAATCCAATCATCTACACGTACCTTGGTCACTAACTCACCCAACAATGCCATGGGAATTTTCTTCGGGTTTTTAAACCGAATACAACTTTTACCCATATCGAGCTTATTTGATGCATGCTTGGGGTATTCAGAAGTAAACCAATCTAATAACTTTGGGTCACTATAAATGCCCATGTGATAGAAACCAATATGATTTTTCTGAGAAGCTAAATTAATGAAAGGCAAAGGGAGCTTGGGATCGCAATGGTACCCATCAGGATATTTAGAATGTGGCACTACATATCCTAACATGCCATAAGACATAACTTCTTTAAAACCATCAGGCAGGTTGTCTAAAATAGTCTGTCTAATTTCGCTAATAATTTCTTGACGATCTTCAGGAAGTTCCGCTATATATTCTTCGGGTGTTTTGGCTTTTGATTGCATACTAGTATTTTTTAATTTTTAAATATAAGAAAGTTTTATGCCATAATCCATACCGTGTTTTTTACTTTAGCATTTCAATTATTTCATATTGAGATTATCTAACTACACCAAAGAAATCAGATATAATGTTACTCTTGCAGCACCCGTGGTCGCTGGAATGGTAGGACATACGCTGGTTGCTCTTATCGATAATATTATGGTGGGACAACTTGGGACAGCTGAGCTAGCAGCGGTTTCATTGGGAAATAGTTTTATGTTTATTGCGATGTCTATTGGTATTGGTTTTTCAACAGCCATTACTCCGTTAATCGCTGAAGCAGATAGCGAAGGCAATTTTGAAGCTGGAAAATCTTCATTTAAGCATGGCCTTTTTTTATGTGGGGTATTGAGTCTCGTTTTGTTGGCCATGGTACTGCTTGCAAAACCACTAATGTATACCATGAATCAACCTCAAGAGGTGGTAGATCTAGCCATCCCTTATTTAAATCTAGTGGCTATATCATTAGTTCCACTCATTATATTTCAAGCATTCAAGCAATTTAGTGATGGCCTTTCTATGACCCGCTATCCTATGTATGCAACTATTATTGCCAACATAGTGAATGTAGTTCTCAATTACCTATTCATTTTTGGAAAGTTTGGATTTCCACAATTGGGTATCGTGGGTGCCGCCATTGGCACCTTGGCGTCGCGCGTAATAATGCTGGTGTATTTATGGTATTTACTTTCTCAGCATTATAAATCAAGGGATTACGTATTGCATATTAAAATATTCACCCTCACAAAGCGGATGATTAAAAAATTGATAGGACTTGGTTTACCATCTTCTATGCAAATGTTATTTGAGGTTGCTCTCTTTACAATGGCTATATGGCTTTCAGGAATTTTAGGAAAGAATCCCCAAGCAGCCAATCAGATTGCTTTGAACTTGTCGTCAATGACCTTTATGATAGCCATGGGCTTTAGTGTCGCGGCGACCATTCGTGTAGGGAATCAGAAAGGATTGAAACGATTTAAGGAACTGAGGCGCATCGCTTTTTCCATATTTTTATTGACCGGCACATTGGGGGTAGTATTCGCATTGATCTTCTTCTTGTTCCATAATTTATTTCCGAGGTTCTATGTGGACATGGGAAATATGGAAGAAATAGTGGATAACCTTGAAGTGATTTCTATTGCTTCAAAACTATTGATTGTTGCAGCTGTTTTTCAAATTTCGGATACAATACAAGTGGTGGTATTAGGAGCCCTTCGGGGAATGCAGGATGTTAAAATACCTACGGTAATAACTTTTATTGCGTACTGGATTATTGGCTTCCCCATTTCCTACTATTTAAGCATGCACACCGAATACAAAAGCGCTGGTATTTGGATTGGTTTATTGGCTGGGCTAACAACCTCAGCCGTGATGTTGTTTATTCGGTTTAATTACCTTTCAAAAAAACTCATTGTACAAATGGAAACGAGTGAGGCTTAAAAATGAGCTTCGTAATAAAATGTGTTCCGAATATCTATAAACCCGTAACTTAGCAACCTGAAACTTATATAGCTATGGAAATTCCAAAATTCTTACTAGGAGATAACACAGATCATCCTGATGCGGTCTTTGTAATTCATTCCGAATTCCCACGTTTCATTATCAATTTGGCCAATGATGAGATAGAATGGTTGGAAGAATTTGATCAACACGATCAAAAAGAACTAGAAGAAGAAACCGAAAATATGATCAATCTTGCTTCTCAATTTTATGATAGAGAGGTAGCTCGCTACAAAGATGATTGAAGAATTATTGAAATATGACACTCAGCTTTTCCTCTTCCTAAATAATTTAGGGAGTGAACCTTGGGATGGCCTATGGCGTCTTATTACCGAGAAATACGCTTCCATACCTCTTTACGTCCTGTTATTGTACTTGGTATACAGGCACTATGGACTTAAAGGAACTTTAGTGGTTATGGTCTCAGCGGCAGTAATGATTACCGCCACAGACCAGTTGGCCAATTTGTTTAAGTATGTTCTTTTTAAAAGACCAAGACCCTGTAGGGTTGAAGAACTACAATCTGCTATGCGTTTTGTAGCAGACGGTTGTGGTCGTTATGGATATTTCTCCGCACATGCGGCCAGTACCATGGCAGCTGCCGTTTTTTTAGGTTTGCTATTGAGAAAAAACTACAAATACCTTCCTTTTCTACTCCTTGTTTGGGCGGTGGTGGTAGCCTACAGTCGTATCTACTTGGGTGTTCACTATCCACTTGATATTATCACAGGGATGTTTTTTGGAGGAATAATAGGATGGTTAATCTACCGACTTCAGCGATGGTTTAGAAGAAAATATATTAGCGCCGAGTAACCAAATAGAGGTCTCTGTATAATCGAGGTTTATGCGACCTATCGTCTTTTCCTTTAGCATTCATATCGTACCGAATGATTTTTTCAAGTTGATATTCAGAAAAGACCTCTTTGAATTGAACTAAGCTCTCTTCAGGAACCAGAACACCAAAAATGTCCTCTGTGGGTTTATTTATTTTCCCATCTTTCGCCAGTACCTTAAGGGGTTTACCATAAGCCCAAACAAGCTCGGGAGTGAAGTACGTAAATTCATACACTTCAACATTGTTTTCTGCCTGCCAAATGTTGAGATTGCTCAAATCGTTATATTCGGGATTCACAGTGAGCGTCTTAGCCATAGGCATACCAAAACACATAATGGCCGCTACAAAAGCAATGGTAAGATAGAATACATTATTAATTTTTTTCCGAAAGAGATTTTTAAACATTAAAAAACCAATGCCAAACAGCACAACAGATAGTAATCCAAACCACAACCAATTTCCAGCCAATTGGTCTTTCAGAAATAAATAGCCTCCTATCGGAAAAATGACACCTATACTGGCCACCAACCCAAAATTAAAGTACACCGGGATGGTCTCTCGTTTGTCTTTTAATGCTGAAAATCTTCTGAAAAGGTATTCTATATAAAACCCAGTATTTAATGCCATTGGAATGAGGACCGGGAGTAAATAGCGGGACTTCTTCTCTGGAATCACCGAAAGTAATACCACAGCGCCCATGGTCCATAAAAAAGTAAAAAAATAGGCTTTCTTATTAAAGACCCTGTTTTTGAGATAGGGATATAATAACCCTATAAAAGCAGGAATGGTCCAAATACCGCTTTGGGTGAAGAAACTCCAGTAATAATAAAACGGTCTAACATTATAACTGGTCCAGTTGCCAGTTTCTTTTTTGGTAATAGCAGCTACGGTTTCTGGATCGTAGGTGTAAGTATACCAGTGCCACCAACCCGATAGCATTAGACTCACAAACAAGAATATGAGTATTGGCAACCAACGTGATTTTAAATGTTTGTATTTGTAAACGATACCAAAAGCAATGAGAAAGGGTAGGAGTAGTGCATAAAGAGACACGGGCCCTTTACTCATAAATGAAAATCCGAAAAATAGCGCAGCAACCAGTACGCGTTGATATTTTTTTGTTTCCTGTGTAAAGAATAGATAAAGCTGATAGATACAGACCATCATAAAACCATGAGTGAAAATATCCCACTGGCCATTTCGTCCAGAAAATACAATATAAAATGAGGTTGATAAAATCAGAGCACTTACCAACGAATATGTCTTTTCTTTAGTGAGTTTCAATGAAAACCGATACAAAAACAAGACAAGAACTAAAGTTATAAGTGCGGCTGGAAGTCGCATGGCAGTTAAACTCTTGAGCCCAAAAGCAGCACCTGAAATAGCCGTTAACCAAGTGGGTAGTGGTGGTTTTTGATATCTTGGCTCGTCATTAAGCGTTGTTAAAATCCAATGATCATTATGTAACATTTCTCGGGCCGTAGTGAAGTTACGAGCTTCCATAATGTTTACATACAGGGCATCTAAATTAACAAAGAAAATAGCCAGACAGGTTACTGTCAGAAGTAAAACGTGATTATTTTTAAGTAGTCGAATCATCCTGTTTTCTCAAGATATAAATATTTCTAGCATACACCAACATTCCTACGGAATGGGCAACGAACAATACCAAATCCTCCCGTAATATGGAGTAGGTCAAGATAAGCATAGATCCAGTTAAACTAATCAACCAAAACCCCAGCGGGAGATGAGAGGTCTTTTTTCTTTCTGAAGAAAACCATTGGTAAATAAATCTAAAAATGAATACCAATTGCGCTACGATCCCTAGCATTAATAGCCAAAAAGGAATATCCTCATTCTTGAATAATTTATCGAGATCGTAAACACCATTATTAAATGAGTAGATCACAATAAATACAGGAAAGGCGAATAAAAATAGCTGAAATGCTTTTGGTAATTTTTGCCATTCTTTTTGCAATTGAAGGTTTCGTATGTAGATAAAGTAAGTGATAGACTGCCCCAACATAATGGAGAAGTCTTCTCTCAAGTATCCATAAATAAAGAAAATGACCGAGGCCAACAGACTTAACTTCCAAAAAATAGAAGGAGTGATTACTTTTTTTTGTTTTTCGGAAAGAACCAGTTGAAAAAGGAATCGAGAAAAAAATAACCCCTGACCAATAAATCCAATCAGTGTGATGTAGCTTAATTCTTTGATCATCCTTTCTTTTTAATCTCGTAATTGATGTATTTTTTCTTCATCCAAAGGTAGGCAAAGCAATCCATGAGGGGCCCCAACAGCCTATTCCAAAGGCCAAACTTGGCAGTTCCGGCAATTCTTGGGAAATGACGCACGGGTATTTGAAGGGTTCTGCCATTTTGAAGCATGATCATAGCGGGTAAAAAACGATGCAATCCTCTAAACATTGGAATGCGTTTGGCATAGTCGGTTTTAATTACTTTTAATGGGCAACCTGTGTCATCCATACCATCATGAGTGAAAGCTCTTCTAATACCATTGGCTATTTTTGAAGACATATTCTTCACAAATGAATCTTTTCTATCTGCCCGAACTCCGGTGACAAGTTCATAGTCTTCAATATGGGCCAACAATAGATTAAAATCTTCAGGTGTTGTTTGCAGGTCAGAATCAATATATCCCAACAATGGGGTTTCTACGTGATCAAAACCCGCTTTTATAGCGGCACTTAATCCTCTGTTGGCGGCAAAGGAAATGTAACTAAACATCTCATTGCGCTGACAAATTTCTTGAATTAACTGTTCGCTATTATCAACCGAACCATCGTTCACAAACAGCACCTTCGTTTTTTTCGATGCCATGTTTCCGAAAGCCAAAAGTGCTGTCTCAACACGTTCAAGATTTTCAACTTCGTTATAAACGGGCACAATAATGGTGAACTCGTACATAGGTTTAAGAATAATACTGCAAAAGTATTTCTTTTTTCAAGAATCCAATGTTTTTAAGAAAGAACCGTAAAAAAGATGTTATTTTGCAATTGCAAATTATAACTATGAAGGTTTTAGTAACAGGAGCTGCCGGATTTATTGGATCTCATACTGCAGAGCGACTGCAGGAAATGGGACATGAGGTCATAGGGATTGATAATTACTCGTCTTATTATGATATATCTCTTAAAAAATTGAACGCTAAGGCATTAGCTTCAAAAGATATTATAGTTCAAGAGTTAGATTTACGTACTGACGATCTCAGCGCCAAATTACCGCAAGGTTTGGATTTTATTTTCCATTTTGCTGCCCAGCCTGGAATTTCCAGTGCCTGTACCTTCGAAGACTATTTTTCAAACAATGTCATAGGGACGCAGAACTTATTGAATTTTGGAGAGGCAGCTAGTAAAAAACCTTATTTTGTAAATATTGCGACTTCTTCTATCTACGGATTGGAAGCAACATACCCTGAAAAAGATGCGCCAAAACCTGCCTCTTGGTATGGAGTTACAAAATTGGCAGCAGAACAGCTGGTGCTTGCGTATTCCCGAAGGCAAAAACTCTTGGCGACCTCATTCCGTTTATATTCAGTGTATGGCCCTAGAGAACGTCCAGATAAATTATATACCCGTCTTATAGATTGCGGATTGAACAATAAGCCCTTCCCTTTATACGAAGGCAGTGAAAAACACCTGCGTAGTTTTACCTATGTTCAGGATATTGTAGATGGTATCGTTAGTGTTATGGGTAATGAAGATACTTGTAATGGGGAGATTTTCAATTTAGGTACCGAAACCGAAAGCTCAACGGCTCAAGGAATAGCAACGGTGGAAGCCATTCTTCAGAAGAAAATACTCATTGAAAGCAAACCTCCTCGTCCTGGGGACCAATCAAGAACCAAAGCTATTATAGATAAGGCGAGAGCGAAACTTAACTATGACCCAAAAACCAGCTTACACGATGGACTTTTGAAGCAAGTAGCTTGGTTTAAAGAGAATTTTACAGATACTATTCCCTAGGTTATTTACGTTATCGTATTAAACCAATCCAATGTTAAAAGCACTACAAGTTGTTGCCCTGTTTCAGGGTCTGTTTCTACTATGCGTACTTTTAATGCGGAGAAAACAATATAGACAACCAACATTATGGTTGCTGACGGGAGCGATACTTACAGTCGTTTTTTTTATTATTGGTGATGATGATAACAATTTGTTTACCAATGATGTAGATTGGTTTTTCTTTGATTCTTCTCTTTTCATTACTTTTTTATTTCTATTTGTGGTCTACTATGTTTCCGAAAAGAGCAAGTTCAATATAAAGCACCTTCTTTATTTTATTCCAAATGCCCTGTACTTCTTCAACGAGGTCTATGAAGTTTCTTTTGCCACTTCTGAAATTGTTTTGTTGGATCTTTTAGAGTTGCTCATTGAGATCAGTTTCTTCGTTTATTTAATGGTTGCCATACTCATTCTGATTAGATCCAATAAACATAAATGGGTATTGTATTTTATGGTGCCATTAACCCTCTTAATGAGTACTTCAATTTTAAACGAAGTATTAGGGTGGTTCAATCTTGCTGAAATCGAATTTTTTAATGATACTAATTTTCATACCTATACGCTCATTTTGGTAGCCGGCCTGTTCTATTTTATTTCTATGAAGTTGGTTATAGCTCCTAAAGAAGTATTACTGCAATCTGATGAAAATAAATATAAAAGTTCAGGACTCAATGAGAACCTAATCGAAGAATATAAAGGGCATATAGTTGCTTATATGGAAGAAGAAAAAGGCTATGCGAATAGTAAATTATCGCTGGGCGAATTGTCCCGTCAATTGGAAATTCCAAAGCAATATATTTCTGAAATTTTAAATATGCACCTAAAAACGAATTTTCAGGATTTTGTAAACAGTTATAGGGTGGAAGCCTTTGTTAAATGTCTTGAAAATGACCAATATGCCCATTTAACACTCATGGGAATCGCCAACGAGGTTGGGTTTAATTCAAAGTCTGGTTTTTATGGTACTTTCAAGAAGCACAAGGGGTTAACACCATCTGAGTATAAAAAGAACTTGGTCGTAAATAATTAAATAAGTCCAAACAAACCATTCTGGACATCTACGCAATACTTCTATAGAAATTGAAGCCGTTATTTGGTTGTAATCAATGATCTAATCAAACAATGGAAGTATTTCGCTCAACACATTTTTTACTTATGTATCTCATCTCTGCAAGTTCAATGTTTGCTCAATTGGACATAGATTCCCTTTCAGAGATTAAAAGAGAAACAGCTTTTCAAGATGCGGGGGATGTCATTCAAATAGCGCTTCCTCTAGCTGCCGGTCTAAGTACTGTTCTTTTCAATGATAAAGAAGGTTTTTGGCAATTCACAAAATCTTATGGAACTACTATTGCTATTACCTATGTGCTAAAGTATGCCATTAATAAACCAAGACCTGATGGTGCAACAGATGGGCATGCTTTTCCATCAGGACATACCTCCTCGGCTTTTGCTGGCGCTTCATTTATTCAAAGAAGATATGGATGGACCTATGGTATACCCGCCTATGCACTTGCCGGATTTGTAATGTATTCTAGATTGGAAGGAGTAGATGATAGGCATGATGGTTGGGACGTTTTAGGAGGTGCTTTAATCGCTATTGGAAGCACTTATTTATTCACAACACCTGCGCAACAAGATAAGTATCAGTTAACATTTAAAAGCGGAGGCGGGGATTACTTGCTCGGTTTCACCATTCAATTTTAAAATACTTAGTATGAAAATATAAAAATCAAGAACGCCATAAGGCAAGTAATTTGGTAGCAGCTTCAAAGGGAGAGGTTCTGTTAGCCTTGATTGCTTTTAGTTGTAGATCCAGCTCTTTTTTAATGTTGGGATGTGTAAAGAATTCATCCTGAAGGGCTGTTTTAATGGTTTGTAATAACCAGTATGTATCTTGCTCGTTCCTTTTATGCTGAAAAAAATCGGATTCTCTTGCTGCCATTACATACGTTTTAACAACCTCCCAGATTTCTGCAATACCTATGTTTTTTAAAGCACTACATGTCATGGTTTTAGGAGACCATCCATTATCTTTTATTGGATATAAATGAAGCGCGCGGTTAAACTCGGCCTTAGCTAGACGGGCGGCTTTTTCATTTTCACCATCTGCCTTGTTAATGACAATGGTATCTGCCATTTCCATGATGCCTCGTTTAATACCTTGTAACTCATCACCGGCTCCAGCAAGTTTCAGTAACAAGAAGAAATCGGTCATGGAGTGCACAGCTGTTTCACTTTGTCCTACGCCAACCGTTTCAATAATAATTATATCATAACCCGCAGCTTCACAAAGTATGATAGCTTCTCGGGTTTTACGGGCAACACCTCCTAAAGAATCTCCGCTGGCTGAAGGGCGAATAAACGCATTGGGTTCTTTTACCAGTTCTTCCATACGGGTTTTATCTCCTAAAATACTACCCTTACTTAGTGTGCTACTAGGATCAACGGCCAACACGGCGACCTTGTGATTTTGAGAAACCAGTAGTCTTCCAAATTGTTCAATAAAGGTGCTTTTTCCAACGCCCGGAACTCCAGTAATTCCAATTCGAATAGAGTTATTGGCATGTGGGAGACATTGCTCTATAATTTGTTGCGCTTGAAGTTTATGCTTGGCCGCAGTACTTTCAACAATAGTTATGGCCCTACTAAGAGACGCTTTATCAGAATTCAGAATTCCAGTGATAAGTGCATCTGTCGATGGAACCTTCTTTCTACTTTTTTTTAGTTTTTCAGCAGATTCTTTACTGAGTGCATCTGGTTGAAGCACGCCTTTTCTCTCTTCTAAGGCTCCTGTATTTTTTTTGGATTGAGTCACAAAAAGAGCGTTTGTTTAACCGTGTATAAATAAATAAAAACTATTCGGAATCCATTTTTACGCCTACAACTACATTGTCCCATGCAATTAACATAATAACCGAACCACTATCGCCATCTTCAAAACTGATAGAGAAATTTTCAGTAACGTTATAGCTTTTGGAAACGTTAACCTCGGTAACCAGTGCATCATGCTCGGCTTCGCGAGCCGCCTTTTGATCGGTTACTTTTACCCCCCAACCATACATTTTGGAATTAAATATAATTTGCCAAGTGTCTTCATTAGGAATAGTCCACAATGTATAGGTGCCTGCTGCTAACTTTTCACCATCAATGGTGAGTTCCTTATTTGTTGTAAATGTGGTTGCTTCATTGGCGCCAGTTCTCCATACTTCTCCATAAGGAACCAATCCACCAAATATCTCTCGACCCTTTTTGGAAGGACTTGAATAAAAAGCAGTGAGTTCAAGGTCGTTTTGAGTATAGGTGATGTTTTGTTCTGGGCTGTGTTTTTTGGTTTGCTTTTTCATTATTGGCCCTACCACAAACATAAAAAGGAGGACTAACCCAAGGAGTACTCCTAGAATCCAAAGAAGTATTTTAACTGGCTTTTTCATGATTATTAGTGATTGTTTTTTTAAAGGTAGTAAATTTAGAAGTTCTTTTTGCAACATTTAATTTATTGCATCGTCTTTAGACCGAACAGCAACCAAAAACCATCTAGTTTGTCCAATTTACTAATTGTTGAACAATGCAAGCAAAACAATCGCAACGCGCAAAGGGCCTTATATGGTCAATATTGCGAGGGAATGTTTATTGTCGCTCAACGATATTTAAAGGACAGTGCAGCGGCGGAAGATGCCATGCAGGAAGCGTTTATTAAAGCGTTTCAAAAGATTAACCAGTTTAAAGGGGACGTCACCTTTGGCGCTTGGTTAAAAAGAATTGTCATTAATACGTGCTTGGATACCTTAAAGGCAAGAAAGGCAGATTTGCAAACTCTCAATGAGGATGTAATGAGTATTGCGGACGAAGAGGAGGATTGGAGTGTCCCGGATGAAACAACTATTAAGGAAGTGATTTCGGCCATTGAAACATTGCCAAGAGCCTATAGAGAGGTTGTGCAATTATTTTTATTAGAAGGGTACGATCATAAAGAGATATCTGAAGTATTGGATATTTCAGAAAGCGCCTCAAGAACCAATCTTCATCGTGGAAAGTCAATTTTAAAACGAACATTAAAACATTTGCAATATGGCACAGGATATTAGAAAGATGTTGCAAGGGTATGAACCCGAAAGCAAGGAGTTATCACAAGGGCATGAGGCCCGGTTTGAAGACCGTTTGGATATGGCTTTTTCTGAAAAAAGAAAGCACAATATCCCATGGCTAAGAATAGCAGCTATTGTTATCACCTTTATCGGTGTTAGCGTTTTTGGATATGTGATTCTTTCCAAAGGGCAGTCAGACAGTATTGTGGAAGCAACTCCTCAAGAAGAGACAGATGTTATTAATGATTCAAGACAAATTACATTGGGAGACTTGTCTCCAGATCTTAAAAAAGTAGAGGACTTTTATTTAACAGGAATTAATGTTCAATTGGCATCATTGGATGAAAATGACGAGAACAAAGAACTCATTGATGGGTATTTGAATCGTTTGGACAATTTGAATACAGAATATGCGGTGTTAAATGATGAACTCAATAAGATTGGCCCTACAGAAGCAACCATCAATGCATTAATAGATAATTTACAATTACGTTTGGAACTGCTGTTCAAACTAAAAAATAAATTAAAAGAACTTAAAAAATCAGAAAATGAACAATTTAATAGTAATATCGGGTAGGCTGGTTCTAGCCGTAACACTACTGTTTTCTTCGGCTTTATTTGCACAAAAATCATACAAGGAGTCGTTTAAAGTGAATAGTGATGTGTTGGTTTCGGTGAATACATCGCAAGTAAATGTGGTGTTTGAAACTTGGGATAAGAACGCAGTAGAGGTAGAGGCCTATGTAAACGGAGACCTTTCAGAAAAAGAAAGAAAAGAGATTTTTGACGAATGGGACTTTGATGTACTTGGAAATAGTAATAAAGTGGTGATCACTTCTAATGCTACTAGTGCGTGGAAAGGATTAGGATCGTTATCCAAATTAGAAGCGTTAGAAGAACTTGGTAATATGCCAATATTGGAAAAATTGAAAGATTTTGACTTTGGCGACATGAATTTTAATATTGACGTGCCGGACATCCCAGAAATGGAAGATTTTCCTAACTGGCCGTTTACAAAAGAAGGTCCTAATTCCATCTTTGGTGGTGATAGCATGAACTTCAAGTTTGACAATAAAAGTCATATCAGTTTTGATACGGACGAATATGAAAAAGACAAACAAGGATATGTAAACAAATTGAACAAAAAGTATGACACCAATATATCTGTTCGTCAAGTGGATGGTTGGTTAGAAGACCTAGAAGAGTGGTCCGATGGTTTTTCTGAAACCATGGAAAAATGGGGCGAGAACTTTGGAAAAGAATGGGAAATGAAATTTGGCCCTGAATGGGAAGCTAAAATGGAAGCCTGGGGAGAAAACCTAGAAAAGGAAATGGAAGTATGGGGTGAGAAATTTGGTAAAGAAATGGAAGCCTGGGGTGAAGAGTTTGGAAAGGGTATTGAAGAATGGGCAGAGCAATTCGCTGAAGATGCTGAGGAATGGGCCGATAAATATGATGAGGATGGCGATGGAAATATAATAATTAAGGATGGGAAGCATAAAGGCAACTCAAGAGCTAATAAAACAATTATTATTAGAATGCCTAAAGGAACCAAGACTGAGATTAACGTACGTCATGGAGAAGTGAAAATGGCAGACGCTACTAATCTTAAGGCAACACTAAATTATGCACAATTTACAGCAAACAGTATTGATGGGGGGGAAACCCTCATCAATGCTGCTTATGCTCCTGTACGCGTAAATAATTGGGTGCAGGGTACTCTTTTTGTTAATTATGTAGACATCTGTTTCCTGAATAGTGTTGAAGATATCAACCTCGAAGCTAATTCTAGCGATGTGAGTATAAACTTACTGCGAGATTCTGCTATTTTATCGGGGTCTTTTGGGAATCTATTAATTGGATCGGTGTCAGAGGGTTTCGAAACGTTAGATATTTCACTTGAGAATACAGACGCAAATATTAAAATACCTAAGACGGCATTTTCATTTTACTTTAATGGAAAAAAGTCTAAAATAGATAGCCCTAGCTCGCTACAGCTTACCGAATCTAATAACAGAGATAGAGCCTTACTTAAAGGCTATAATCTCTCCAAAGGTTCGTCAAAATCAATTACCATTAATTCTTCATATAGCAACATTACGTTGCATCAATAGGCTACCCTCTTTACTTATAAGGGTAAATTTCTTTTCCATGCCAATGGCCTAGGGTGGTTCAGTATATTATTCAATTCTTTATTTAAATATGGATACAAAAAAACCATATTGGCAGCTGTAAAAACCGGCAATATGGTCGTTTTAACTAAAAATAAAGCTCGATATTATGCGTCGTTATTGAGTTTCTTAGTAACATAGAACCCAGTAAATAAACCAACTCCTGCCATTAAGAAAATAACACCCGGTCTGGCTACATCTTCATCCATACCACCTTGCACAAAAGCTTCGGCTAAAAGTGTTCCTGCACCAATACCCATTAATAAGAAGGCAAGGTTAATAATAATTACTTTCCATATAGGAGTTACTTTTCCATTTTTTCCATAGAAGATAGATGCATCAGCTCCTTTTTCAATTAGCGCTAAGCGCTCCCTGTTTCTAGCTGAAATATATAAGTAGAATATTCCAAATATTACTCCAAATATAATTGGTATAACAACGATTTCAGATTCCATAAATTTTGATTTTTAAATTAATAATAACGGTTCGTTTTTCATTAAGACGTAACTTGTGAAAATCAGGTTACAACATTTTTTGTTTTTTTCTGAAAAAGATGTGTAACCTATCTTTAAGTAACTACGTCTTATTCATGAAATGAATCCAAACACTGACCAACATTTAGTAGAAAGGGCATTACAAGGGGATACCCGTGCCTTTGGGACACTTGTGGAAAAATATCAGGATTTTATATTTACTATAGTGTTGCGCGTGGTTAAGGTTAGGGAAGAAGCAGAGGAAGTCGCTCAGGATACATTTATTAAGGCATTTCAATCACTTTCGGGCTATAGAGGTGACGCTAAATTTTCAAGTTGGCTGTATAGTATTGCCTATAGAAAAGCGCTGGATAGTATTAGAAAGAATCAAAAGAAGAGAAACATTGAACTCGTTGAGGAAATAACAGAAGGTGAAATAAATACCATTGATAATGCCTTGCATTATATGCAGGAGAAGGAAAAGAAAGAGGTGATCCAGCAATGTATATTACAATTGCCAGAACAAGAGGCCGTCATTATCACCCTGTATTATTTTGACGATCAATCTGTAAAAGAAATTTCGGCAATTACGCAATTGAGCGAAGACAATATTAAAATAAAATTATACCGAAGCAGAAAAAAATTGTTTACTTTACTGAAGCAATTTGTTGTGCCAGAAATAGCAAATAATAATGGAAAAGCAATCTAAGAATATAGATACGTTAACTGAAAACATCGTGAAAGAAGGTGGGTTACATCAACCGCCCTCAGGATTTTTTGATAATGTAATGAATGCAATTTCAACCGAAACAGTAACCACTAAAAGTTACAAGCCTTTGGTGTCTACTACAGGATGGGTGGTATTTGGTCTTGCATTGTTTATTTGCCTATTACTCTTGTATATTTTTCCAGTATCGAGTACTCCCTTAGTTGATAAAATGGGGCTGAAAGAAATTCCTTCAATGAATTCATGGTTTTCTGGATTTAAAATGTCTAAAACCTTTGTATATGGAATTGGATTTCTTGCCCTGTTCTTGGTGCAAATACCTTTTCTTAAAAGGATTTTGAGTAAGCAATACCTAAACTAGTACTTACTAAAAAAAATATCCCTAATTTCGTAGTAAAATAGGGGGTATGAAATTTATTTACACAGCAATGCTGCTGCTGTTTACAGTAGCAATCTATGGGCAATGCCCAAGTACAACTATCATTCTTACATCACAGGCCGAGGTAGATGCTTTTACAGCGAACTATCCGGGGTGTACAAATTTATCAAATGGACTTACTATTAATGGCGCCGACATTGATGACCTTTCAACTCTAAGTGGTATTTCCAATATTTCTGGTGATTTTATTATTCAGGATAGTAACCAATTAGAAGATCTTTCGGGATTAATTGGGTTAACCACAGTGGGAGGTGATTTTATCATCGATGACAATTCTTCGTTAGACTTTTTGGATGGTTTGGACAATCTGTTGAGCGTAGGCGGTAATTTTGAAATCACGGGTAGCACAATTAACAACGCCTCTGGTCTGGGAGCGCTTACAACTATATCAGGTGACTTTAGACCTATTCGATTGGCAAGTTTTGTGGGAATGAGTTCTTTGGAAACCATCGTTGGAGAATTAAATATTCAAAACAGTAGTGTGGTGAATTCGTTTAATGGACTAAGTGCCTTAACTTCAATTGGAGGCGACTTTAGAGCTAATAATAGCGATCTGTTTAGTTTTAGCGGACTCAGTTCCATAATTTCAATTGGAGGGTCTATTTTACTCCAAAACACTTATAATCTTGTTAATTTCAGTGGGATGGAAAACCTTGAAACAGTAGGAGGAGACCTAAACGTAGGTAATTCCATGGTTTCTCTTACTGGTTTGGATGGGCTAACTACTATACAAGGCGATTTCATTGTAGGGACTTTGCCCGATATCACAAGTTTGAATGGATTAAATTCGTTAGAAACCATTGGAGGTGATTTAAATATCACTAATACCAATATTGAGGATATCAGCAGTACTACGTTACAAACGGTGAATGGTGAAATTATAATTTCTCAAAATGGATCTCTCACTACGATAGCGTTAAGTGCCTTGTCTTTGGTTGAACAAGACTTGTCTATTATAAACAACAGTGCATTACCTTCTATTTCTGGTTTTAATAATCTAATTACAGCGAATGCTTCTATTGTAATTACCGGAAACTCTAACTTAACTTCAATGTCTCCATTTTCAAACCTAACGTCGGTTGCTCAGGACATTGTTTTTACAGGGAATGGCCTTCCTTCGATTAGCGGTTTTCCAAGCTTACAAAGCCTTGGAGGGACATTAGAAGTTACCTCCTCAGCCAGCCTTACCTCGATATCAGGGTTCTCTGCATTAAATACCCTAGGCGCACTTCAGATAGAATCTAATACGGGTCTTCTTACTATTCAAGGATTTGATGTTTTGACAACGGTAACCAATGACTTTACCATAAAGCTAAATGGTAGTCTACTTAATATAACAAACTTCAATGTGATGTCTACCGTTGGTGGTAGTGTCTTTGTTGAAACAAACTTAGATCTCACACAAATAAATGCCTTTAATTCCTTAACGACAACAGGGGGATTGGAGATAAAAAATAACACCTCATTACAATCTATTTCGGGATTGAGCAACCTTACCACAGTGCATGGGAATTTAAAAATAACAAACAATGCTGCACTTAGTTCTGTGAATAGTTTCTCCAATGTAACAACCTTGTCGGGGAGTTTAGAGTTTAGTACACAATCTAGCGTGAATGAGTTTGAAGGTTTTGAGTTACTAGATACTATTGGTGGTGATTTACAACTTGTTATTAATGGGAGTTTAACCAACCTTCCTAACTTTAATAATCTAACAACTATAGGTGGGAATATGCGTTTTGATAGAAACAATTCCTGGACCAACTTAAACAACTTAAGTCAATTAACAACCATAGGAGGGAGTGTTTGGCTAGTGGATAATCCATTATTAGCAGATATTGAAGGCCTTAATAATGTTACCTCAATTGGAGGGAGTCTATCTATTGAAGAGGCAATAATAACAACGGGTTTTGATTCTTTACTAACCATTGGAGAAGATTTTAGATTTGATGATAACGATGGTATCACAGAGTTTAATGGATTTGACTCGTTAGAATCTATCGGTGGCTTTTTCTCAATTACCAATCACGGGCATGATTTTGAATATTTTCATGGAGCCCCCAATTTAACCTACGTGGGAAATACCATCAATGTGGTGGGAAATTTAGGCCTTAGAGAAATCACGGCTATTAATGCTGTTGCAGAGCTTGGAAACAGTATTAACTTCTATAGTAATGGAGATTTGGAGCGGTTAGAATTGGATGACCTTGTTACGGTTCCCGGTTATATAGAGTACGGTGGTAATTTCACTGCCATGGAACATTTTAGTTTCGCATCGTTGACTTCCGTAGGACAACATATTGAGATTGAATATGTAATGACATATTTGAATTTTGAAAATCTAAGCACCGTTGGTGGTGATTTGAGTTTTGAAGATTTTGAAGGCTCCAATGTTGAAAGTGTTGAGTTGGTAATGAATCAGATATCCTCTGTTGGAGGTAATATTACGGTTCAAGGAACAATTAATTCGTTAAGTGGATGGAATAACCTCACGTCTGTTGGAGGAAACCTTACACTGGATTTTGAATACAATATTGTGGATTTGGATGGCCTGCAAGGGATTACTACTATTCCTGGAGATCTTTTTCTTCGAGGAGATTATTCTTCGTATACGGGATTAGATAATTTAATCAATGTTGACGGAAATGCCACATTTTTTCCATGGCGTTATGGGAATAGTACAGGAGCACCTATAGAGGACTTTACGGGCTTAGGACAGTTAGAAACCATTGGAGGTGATGTAAGAATAGGAGGTAGATTACAGACGTTAAATGGAATTAATAGTCTAACTACAATTGGAGGAGAATTAAGTATAGAGGGTACTAACTTTGTTACAGATTTACAAGGCCTAGAATCTGTGGTTTCTATAAATGGGCTGTTGGAAATTAAAAATAACAATAGCCTTCAATCTCTCGTTGGTTTAGATAGTATTGATTATAATTTAATTACAGAACTAATAATCACTAACAACGCTAATCTGTCTTTTTGTTCTATTTTACCAATATGTGGTTATTTAGAAATTAGTACAGAAACAACTATTTATAATAATGCGAGCGGGTGTGATAATGAAACGGAAATACAAGCTGCTTGTAACTTTAATACTATTACGGGGACATTATTGTATGATTTTAACCTCGATGGCTGTGATGCTGCGGATTACCCTGCTGGGAGTGTTCTCGTTAATGTAACCAATGGCACCATTAATTATAGCACGCTTACCAATGAAGAAGGGGATTACACGCTTTTTGTTGGGGAAGGGACGTTTACTGTTAGTATTACTCCAGAATCACTTCCTGAGAATTTTATTGCCGATCCAATTGATGAAACAGTTGTCTTTGTTGGATTTGATCAGGTAGAGACAATTGATTTTTGTTTGACGGCCACCGAAATTTTTGACGACCTTAAAATATCCTTGTTCCCGCTAAGTCAAGCCCGTCCTGGATTTGATGCCAGCTATAGAATAATTTATGAAAATTTAGGAACAACGGTACAAAGCGGTCAAATTAGTTTGCAATTTGACGATACTAGAATGACCTATTTAGAGTCTGATCCCATTCAGGCTAGCATTAGTGGAAATCTTATTACATGGACTTACTCGAACTTAGTCCCTTTTCAGTCCGACGAAATATTGATGTCGTTCAATGTGATGCCACCGCCAACGAATCAATCTGATGATATTTTAAGTTTTGAAGCAATTATAACTCCGGTTTCAAATGATGTCAATCCACTTGATAATACCATTACGTTTGATCAGATAGTAGTAAACTCTTTTGATCCTAACGATAAACAGGTAGTGCAAGGAGATAGAATTTTGGAAGCACAGGTAGGAGATTATCTGGACTATATTGTTAGGTTTCAAAATACGGGAACGGCAGATGCTATTACTGTTAGAATAACCGATCAATTAAGTGATAATCTTAATTTTAATAGTATTAGAACACTAGCGTCGAGTCATTCATATCGTACAGAGATCACCAATGGAAATGGCATTGAGTTTATTTTTGAAGACATAAACTTGCCACCGGAAGCTTCCGATCCTGAGGGAAGTATGGGATACATTGCATTTCAGGTGAGAACCAACGACGACCTGCAATTAGGTGATATCGTTGAAAACACAGCAAGTATCTTTTTTGATTTTAATCCTCCCATTGTTACCAATACAGTTGTAACCGAGGTGGTAGAAATATTAGGAATTGAAGATCGTTTGGAAACGAATTCAGTGCGTATGTTTCCCAATCCTGTAAATGATATTCTAAAAATAGAAACCAAGAAGGGCGTGCAGTTAGAAAACGTAAAACTCTATTCCATTTTTGGGAGGTTACTGTTGGAGACACAAGAGGATCAAATTAACTTTGCAAATAGGGCTTCAGGAATTTATTTGGTTGAAGTTTCTACGGATGCGGGAAAAGTGGTTCGAAAAGTAATTAAAGAATAAGAGAAAAATGGATATTAAAAAAAGAGCAGTGGTTAAACCACTGCTCTTTTTTTAATATCCAATATGTTCCCTAAAATTAGTCTTCTGTCAAAACCCAATCCCCACTATCTAACATAGGAATTGCCTGTTTGTATTTCAGTGTTTTGTTTTCGCCAGTCATCACATTTTTTATGGAAACCTTTTCATTTCGTCCAATTTTTGGACGTTCTCTTGTAATAGTTTCAGTGACTTGTTGCGCTTTCGACTGTGTATTTCCCGCAGCACGATTCGCCGCAGATCGTTCGTCTAGGTTAGGAATTTCATCTTTTTGAGTATTTAGCTTTTCCTTTGATCTCACCTGCTTGGCTTCCTGAATCTGTTCTTGATTCTCTCTCGGCAATTCACCCTTAAACAAGAAGGAAATAACATCCTTATTCACCTTTTCTATCACACCTTTGAACAATTCAAAAGCTTCAAACTTATAGATAAGTAAGGGGTCTTTTTGTTCATGAACCGCAAGTTGAACAGACTGTTTTAATTCGTCCATCTTACGTAAATGAGTTTTCCAGGCGTCATCAATAATGGCAAGCGTAATGTTCTTTTCGAAATCTTGAACAAGTTGTTTTCCCTGAGATTCGTAGGCCTTTTCCAGATCGGTTGCAACATTAAGTGTTTTCATACCATCTGTAAAAGGAACCAAAATGCGTTTGTATTTTTCTTTATGAGTTTCGTAGACATTTTTAATAACCGGAAAAGCCATGTCTGCATTGTTGATCATTTTCTGCTGATAATGCGAATAGGCTTCCTTATAAATAGTGCCTGCAATATCTTGCACAGACATGCTCTCAAATTCTGCTTCTGAAATTGGAGAACTCATTGAAAAATAACGAATGAGTTCAAATTCAAAATTCTTATAATCTTGAGCTCCTTTATTGGTTTCTGCCACGACTTCCGAAGTATCGTAAATCATGTTTGCGATATCCACACGAAGACGTTCTCCAAACAAAGCGTGGTACCTACGTTTGTAGACCACTTCTCTTTGGGCATTCATCACATCGTCATATTCCAACAATCGCTTACGAATTCCAAAGTTATTTTCTTCTACTTTTTTCTGAGCACGTTCAATGGATTTGGAAATCATAGAATGCTGAATAACTTCTCCTTCTTTCAGTCCCATTCGGTCCATCATTTTGGCAATACGATCACTACCAAACAAACGCATCAAATTGTCTTCCAATGACACGTAGAACTGAGAACTACCTGGGTCACCTTGACGACCACTACGCCCACGTAACTGCCTGTCTACACGACGCGAATCGTGTCGTTCTGTACCCACAATAGCCAAACCTCCGGCTTGCTTAACAGCATCACTTAATTTAATATCTGTACCACGCCCAGCCATGTTGGTAGCAATGGTTACAATGCCTGCATTTCCAGCTTCGGCAACAATATCCGCCTCCTTTTTATGTAGTTTCGCATTCAGGACATTATGAGGAACGTTGCGTATGCTAAGCATTCTACTAAGTAATTCTGAAATCTCAACAGAAGTTGTACCAATTAACACAGGTCTACCGGCATGAGAAAGTTCTGTGACCTCTTCAATTACTGCATTGTATTTTTCACGCTTGGTTTTGTATATTTTGTCTTCACGGTCATATCTGGCAATGGGTCTGTTGGTTGGTATTTCTACCACATCCAGTTTGTAGATTTCCCAAAGCTCTCCAGCCTCTGTAACTGCAGTACCTGTCATCCCAGATAACTTTCGATACATCCTGAAGTAATTTTGAAGTGTAATCGTAGCGAATGTTTGAGTAACTGCCTCGATCTTTACATTCTCCTTTGCTTCAATAGCTTGGTGGAGTCCGTCACTATATCGACGACCATCCATAATACGACCCGTTTGCTCATCAACGATCATTACCTTATTGTCCATGACCACATATTGGTCGTCCTTCTCAAATAATGAGTAGGCTTTCAACAATTGATTCATGGTATGAATTCGTTCACTCTTTACTCCAAATTCACGGAACAGTACCTCCTTTAATTCGGCTTCTTTTTCCGGTGTAAGACCTTGATTTTCAATTTTGGCGATTTCAGTACCTATTTCTGGCATCACAAAGAAATCTGGGTCATCGCTACCAGATAAATAATCTATTCCTTTATCGGTAAGTTCAATTTGATTGTTCTTTTCTTCAATAACATAGTACAACTCGGCATCCACCTTCGGCATCTCCCGGTTATTATCGGCCATGTATTGATTTTCTGTTTTCTGAAGAATTTGTTTTACACCTTCTTCAGATAAAAATTTTATTAAGGCTTTATTTTTTGGGATACCTCTATAGACACGCAGTAGTTGAAAACCACCTTCTTTAGTATCTCCCGATTTAATTAGTTGCTTGGCTTCGGCCAAAACACCTGTGAGGTATTTTTTCTGAACAGCAACAATATCTGCAATCTTTGGTTTGAGCTCGTTAAACTCATGTCGATCTCCTTCTGGTACTGGACCAGAAATAATTAAAGGAGTACGGGCATCATCAATAAGTACAGAATCAACCTCATCAACGATAGCATAATGATGTGGACGTTGTACTAGGTCTTGGGGGGCATGAGACATATTATCACGTAAGTAATCAAAACCAAACTCGTTATTGGTACCATACGTAATATCTGCATTGTATGCGTTTCTCCGTTCCTCAGAATTGGGTCTGTGATTGTCTATACAATCTACGCTCATTCCATGAAATTCAAATATAGGAGCCATCCAAGCACTATCTCGTCGGGCCAAGTAATCGTTTACTGTGACTAAGTGAACTCCGTTTCCTGCCAGTGCATTTAAGTACATGGGGAGAGTAGCCACCAATGTTTTTCCTTCACCAGTTTGCATTTCGGCAACTTTCCCTTGATGCAAGGCAACACCTCCAATTAACTGAACATCGTAGTGAACCATGTCCCAGGTAACTTCTTTTCCTGCAGCATCCCAAGAGTTGCTCCAAATGGCTTTTTCGCCGTCTAAGGTCACGTATGTTTTGTCGCTCGAAAGTTCTCTGTCATAGGGTGAGGCCGTTACAGTTAAGGTTTCATTATCTTTAAAACGTTTGGCCGTTTCTTTTACTACAGAAAATGCTTCTGGGAGTATTTTATTGAGTGTTTCTTTCTCAATTTCATAACGTTTGTCTTTCAGTGCATCAATTTGATTATAGATATCTTCTTTTTTGTCAATATCTTCTGTGTTATCGGCTTCTTTTTCTAGATCATCAATTTGTTGCTGAACATCTTGTTGTTCTTCTTTGATCTTAGCCCTGAAAACGTTAGACTTCTCGCGAAGCTCATCCATGGAAAGCTTAGAAATGGCATCCTCATGCTGTTTTATCGCATCTACAAATGGTTGAATATCACCAATGTCTTTTTTGGATTTATCTCCAACAAAAGTCTTTAATACACTATCTAAAAATCCCATGATTTAATTTTATAATTGTTCTCTACATCTCGCAATCTTCATACTTCAAATACGCTAGTACAAAAAAACTGTAAAAAAACCAGTTTGCCAAGTGCTACCTTGTTTTTAATTGCCTGTTTTTTGAGCAAAAAAAAAGCCTCGTTGCGAGACTTTTTATGTTGTTAATAATTTTTTTAATATTCATCTTCGTTCCACAAATAGTCATCATCTGTGGGGTAATCCGGCCAGATTTCCTCGATAGAATCGTAAGAATCGCCTTCATCTTCTATGGCCTGCAGGTTTTCCACTACTTCTAATGGAGCGCCTGTTCTAATAGCGTAATCTATTAATTCATCTTTTGTGGCCGGCCAGGGCGCGTCACTTAAATATGACGCTAATTCTAATGTCCAGTACATTGCACGCTAGGGTTTATTTTTTTGCAAAAATAATTTTTTAGATTAAAAAGTCAAGAAAAATCTGAATTATTTCTGCTATTTTTTTAAGAACGTTTTTAACTTATTGACAATCAATAAATTATATTTTAGGCTTTCGAGGGGTTATATTTTTTTAGGAACCCATTTTATCTCGTCAGCGTTCAAATCGTAGGACAATTTCCGTGCCAGTACAAAAAGATAGTCAGATAGCCTGTTTAGGTACTTCAAAACCCGTTCATCTGTTGGTTCCTGCTCATGTAAAAGCGTGGCTAAACGCTCTGCACGACGACAAACACAACGGGATATGTGACAATATGACACTGTGGTATGACCTCCGGGAAGAACAAAGTGTGTCATGGGAGGAAGATCTTGATTCATTTTATCCATTTCGGTTTCCAATAAGACAATGTCTTCTTCCTCAATCTTGGGTATATTGAGACGTTCTTTGCCACTTTTAAGAACCGCCTTGTCTGGATCTGTAGCCAAGATAGCACCTAGTGTAAATAATCGATCTTGAATATGAATTAATATTTCTTTGGAACGCGGATCAATATGTTGATCACGAATGAGTCCTATGTATGAGTTAAGCTCATCCACTGTTCCATAGCTATCAATACGGATATGGTATTTAGGAACGCGGGTCCCCCCAAATAAAGCTGTTGTGCCTTTATCTCCCGTTTTGGTGTATATTTTCATAAGATTATTGGATAATTGCTATAAAGATATTGAATGCCAAAGACATTTAATTGGAATCTTTTTCTTTCTTCCTTTCAAAATAACTTTTTCTGAAACTACGCTGTGCACGTTTTCTTTGCCTAGTTGTATTGTGTTTATTCCAAAAGAACAAAAGCACCAATAATACAATGCCACCAATAATAAGAAGAAAGGGATTTGAAAGGTCTATGGAATCCATAGCAGTTATTTTATGCGGGTATCACTTTCTATCATGCCATCTCGAAGGCGAATTATTCTATGCGCCAGATTAGCAATTTCTTCCTCATGCGTTACCAGTATCACCGTATTTCCCTGTGCATGAATGTCTCCGATCAATCCCATGATCTCAATGGAAGTTTTAGAATCTAGGTTTCCTGTAGGTTCATCTGCCAAAATAATAGAAGGCTTGTTTACCAAAGCTCTTCCAACAGCCACACGTTGTCTTTGCCCTCCAGAAAGTTGATTGGGTTTATGATCCATTCTATCTGCCAACCCAACATCTGTAAGTACTTCTTCTGCTCTCCGTGTACGTTCGCTTTTAGAAGACCCAGCATAAACCATAGGTAGCGCAACATTTTCGAGTGCTGTTGTTCTTGGTAACAAGTTAAATGTCTGAAACACAAAACCGATTTCCCTATTTCGAATTTCTGCCAGCTCGTCATCACCCATATTGCTAACATCTTTACCGTTGAGGTGGTATTGACCCGCAGTGGCCGTATCAAGACATCCTAACAAATTCATTAGCGTAGACTTTCCAGATCCCGAAGGCCCCATAAGGGCAACGTATTCTCCTCGTTCAATATCGAGATCAATTCCCTTTAGTACTTTAACAACTTCTTGCCCTAATGGGAAGTCACGCTTAATACCTCTGATTTTTATAACTAAACTCATGAGCTTTAGACCGGTTTTTAATCTTTTGCAAGATAGTAGTTTTTACCATAAGACGCAGTGTAGGGTAGCTTGTTACATTCGAATTTTAAAATGTTGTTTTTGTTGTTCTTTTCTGAAGAATACGAATCCCCAATTATAGGTGTCAATTGATACAGTTACTTTTGGGTGATTACATATTTTTAACCAGGCATTCGTCATTTGGGGACTCCAATAGATATCATCAAAAATAAAAACAGAAGTGTTGGTAACATTTTCTACCAAAGTATGAAAATATTCTAAGGTACTTTCTTCATTATGATCCCCATCGATATAGACAAAATCTGCATGAAAGTTATCGGAAAATTTAAAATAATTCCTGAATGATGATCTATGAACTTGAACGTTAGATATTCCGAATTTCTTGAAATAATGCTCGGCTATAGATCCCGTATTTGGGCATCCCTCTATTGAAATAACGGACCCTTTTTGAGCGCCTAGCCCTAAACTAGCCGTCGCTAACCCCACAGAAGTTCCTAACTCCAAAATATGATCTGGATTTAAATAGCGAATCAATCGATACAAAAGTTGTTGTCTCTTTTTAGTTATACCTGCATATTTAGCTATTTTGGATACCGGACGCTTGTTTGAAGAAAAAACACGAGAGCCTTGACCAAAATCTGTGACATCAATAATGGTATTATCCTTTAAAAGCGCCGTTCTATGGTTTGTCAAGGTTTTATATTCGGGATACCGAGTTTTGTCATAAAAGCATTTGGTGATTAGCTCAAACACAAAAGGAGAATGCACACCGTGTTGATTGGTGGCCTTAAGAGCAAAACGCAGGTATGATATTATTTGATACCACATAGTATATGACAAAACGCCAAAATTAAACTGTAACAAATTAGGATTCTTCCAGCTTAGCCGAAAGTTCAAACCAACGTTCAGTTTTTTTATTAATGGCGTTCATTATTTCTTGTAATTTTTTTGATTGGGTGTCAATTTCTTCACCACCCCAGTCTTCTGTGGCAAATAGATTTTCCAAAATTGATTTCTCACGCTCTAATTTTGCGATTTCCTTTTCAAGTTTTGCATACTCTTTTTGTTCCAGATACGTTAGTTTAGCTTTACTCGTATCATTTTTCCAGCCCGTCTTAGACTCAGAGCTGTCCTTGGTGTTTTCTTTCTCTTTGGGGCGGCTATCTGCATAAACTCTATAATCGGTATAGTTTCCAGGAAAATCATCAATAACACCATCCCCCTGAAATATAAATAGGTGATCTACAATTTTATCCATAAAATAGCGATCATGAGAAACTACAATGAGGCAACCTGGAAAATCAAGTAAGAAACTTTCCAAAACGTTTAGCGTTACAATGTCTAAGTCGTTTGTAGGTTCATCAAGAATTAGAAAATTTGGATTTTTTATAAGAACAGTGCACAAGTAAAGACGTTTTCGTTCACCTCCGCTTAGCTTTTCAACATAGTCATACTGTTTTTTCCTGTCAAACAAAAAGCGTTCTAACAATTGCTGTGCAGAGATTTGTTTTCCTTTTTTTAAGGGAATGTAATCTCCAAACTCACGAACTACATCAATTACTTTTTGCCCTTCTTTTATGGAAATACCTGTTTGTGTATAATATCCAAATTTAACTGTGTCTCCAATAACTACTTTGCCGCCATCTGGAACTAAAGAACCGGTGATAATATTAAGAAATGTAGATTTTCCAGTACCATTCTTGCCTATAATACCTACCCGTTCTCCTCGCAAAAAATTGTAATTAAACTTGTTGAGAAGCACCAAATCATCATACGATTTTACGATAGAGTGCAATTCTACTACCTTGGTTCCAAGGCGTTCCATATTGAGTTCGAGTTGTACTTCATGGTCGTTTCTACGCTGATGTGCCCGCGACTTGATCTCTTGGAAATCGTCAATTCGGGACTTGCTTTTTGTAGTTCGCGCTTTGGGTTGCCTCCGCATCCAATTCAGCTCTTTTTTGTATAGCTGTTTGGCTTTAGCAGTCTCTGTACTTTCGTTTTCAACGCGGGCTTCTCGTTTTTCAAGATAGTAACTGTAATTTCCCTTATAACTATACCATTTTCCCTGATCGAGCTCTGAAATTTCATTACAAACACGCTCCAGAAAATACCGATCGTGAGTAACCATGAACAAGGTGATATTTTCTTTCGCAAAAAAATCTTCCAGCCATTCAATCATTTCAAGATCAAGATGGTTGGTGGGTTCATCCATGATAAGTAAATCAGGCTGAGTTAGTAAGGCATTGGCCAATGCAAGTCTTTTTTTCTGTCCCCCGCTCAGATTTTCTACCTTTTGCGAAAGGTCATTTAACTTTAATTTAAAGAGTATTTGCTTATACAGTGTTTCAAAGTCCCATGCCTGATGCGCATCCATGGCATCAAAAGCGGCTTGATATGCTTCAGAATCGTTGGGGTTTTCTAAGGCTTTTTCGTAATTGGAAATAACCTTAAGGACTATGTTTTCAGAAGCAAATATGGTTTCTTCTATGGTTAACTTTTTGTCTAAAACTGGGTTTTGAGAAATAAAAGATACTTTCAAATCTTTTCTAAAAACCACGGTGCCGTCGTCTGGCGAGTCTGCCCCAGATAAAATATTGAGCAATGATGTTTTACCTGTTCCGTTTTTAGCAACAAAACCTATTTTTTGCCCAGCATTGATTCCGAAGGAGATGTTCTTGAACAAAATTCGTTCTCCATAAGATTTGGATACATTTTCAACAGATAGGTAGTTCATGTTAGGCTTTTTTGCAAAATAAGCAGATTTTAATCACTTACGATAAAATATGTTTTATTATTACGCAGGTTCCATTATATTTGCTTACTAACAAGCTTGCCTTCTATGAAATCTACGTATCTGTTACTGTTCGTGCTAATTGCAGTATGTTTTTCTTCATGTATTTCTACTAAACAACTTACCTATTTACAAGAGGATCAGGCCAAGGAGGATAGTCTCGTTTCCATTAAGAAGTTAAAAGAGCCATATCGGCTTCAGGTAAATGATCTGTTAAGTATCCGAGTTAAAGCACTGGATCAAGAAACTGTGGGTATTTTCAATCCAATTAATGATGCGAATCCTAATGCCACTGGCGAGGAACGATTATATTATGATGGTTTTGTGGTAGATCCACACGGAGATATTCGTGTTCCAAGTCTGGGTAAGTTACAGGTGTTGGGTTTAACCGTGGATGAGGTAAGAGATGATATTGAAAAACGACTTCTAAAAGATTATTTCAAGGAAGAGGCCAATGTTTTTGTTACCGTAAAACTATCGGGGATACGGTATACGATTAATGGAGAAATACGGAGCCCTGGGTCTCAAATTATTTATAGGGATCAGGTGAGTATTATGGAAGCCATTGCCAATAGTGGAGATATACCTGTTACTGGTGATAAGAAGAACATTGTAATTATACGGCAATATCCGTTGGGTCAAAAAGTACATCATATTGATTTAACGACTATAGATGCCCTCAATTCACCTTATTATTATGTACAGCCCAATGATCTCATTCTGATTAATCCGTTGCCGCAAAAATCAATTGGTGCCGGTACCACAGGATTACAGTCTTTCACAACAATTTTAACCATAGTGACCGCTTTAACAACGACTATTTTATTGTTTATAAGATTATAAATAAATGAGCGAAGAATTTGAAATAAACGAAGTCCATTCAACATTTGATTTTAGGGGATTCCTCTTTAAATTAATTCGGCATTGGCCTTTATTTATAATTTCATTGGGAATTGGTTTTGGTGTGGCCTATTATCAAAATGTACGAAAGCTTCCTATTTATCAAATGAGTAATACGGTTTCGATTAAAGATGATCAAAACCCCTTCTTTACAACCAATACAAGTTTGACCTTCAACTGGGGAGGTACTACAGATAAGGTAAACACTGCTATCATTACTTTAAAATCGAGATCGCACAATGAATCGGTTGTAGATAAACTACAATACTATCTTAACTACCTAACAGATGGCAAATATCAACAAGTAGATGCCTATGGGCGAACTCCTTTTTTAGTTGAAGTTGATACGACACAACCTCAGATATTAGGGAAACAAATGAAAATTGTGTTTAAAGATTCGGTGACATTTTCATTGAGTACCGAGTTTGAAGAAAGTCGGAAATCATTACAATACTATAATTCGGAAAAAGAAAGAATCTCTAGACATTTTGAAGCTGAAGAGTTTGAACGCGAGTATCGCTTGGGGGAAAAAATTGTGTTGCCATTTTTTACTGGAGTCATAATTCCTTCCGAACGCCGAGTAGTGACTAATAAACCATATTACCTTAGTTTTTCAGGATTCGATGCCTCGGTAAGACGCTATTTACAGATAAGGGTGCAGCCCGAGTCTAAGGGGTCTTCTGTGCTTAAACTCAGTTTAGTAGGTAGAAATAAGGCCAGAATGGTAGACTATCTTAATGCCTCCATAGAGGTCTTGAGTGAGAATGCCTTAGAACGAAAAAACCTGTTCGCTACGAAAACGATTCGGTTTATTGATAGCAGTTTGGTAAGAAAATCACGTGAATTAATTGATGCCGAAGAGGAACTCAATAAATTTAAAGATGACAATGCTATTTTTGACTTAGCTGTTGAAGGAAGGGAGATCAATGATAAATTAAATGGACTTGATATCCGAAAAGAAGGTGTTAATAGAGAACTCAACTATTACAATGTGCTGGAAGACTACCTAATTGGAAGGTCAGACTACCGCAATGTTCCCGCTCCTTCGGTTGCAGGGATTTCAGAAGCAAGTGTTGTAGCGGGTGTAGGACGTATCGTGTCCTTGGCCGAAGATAGGAACAGATTGCAATATTCGTATAAAGAAGGAGCCCCAGCTTTTGCAGATATAGATAGACGTATTGATGCTGTTAAAAGAGTACTACTAGAGAATATTACCTCTTCCAAAAGTTTGAAGGAACAAGAATTGAGGTCCATCAATCAGGACATTGGAAGGTACGAAGGCCAAATACGCAAACTACCTAAAGAACAGCAGGAATTACTTAAAATAGAAAGACGATACACCCTAAGTCAAGGATCCTACAACTTGTTTTTGGCCAAGAGGAATGAAGCTGGACTGGTAAAGGCAGCCAATGTAAGTGATGTGATGGTTATTGACTCGGCCAAAGATACAGGTGGTGGGAAGATTGGACCCAATACCCAACTCAATTATATGCTCGCCATATTTTTTGGATTGTTTATCCCTTTTATCTTTGTCTTTTTAAAAGTGTTTTTTGATACCAAAATTTCTTCACTAAAAGATATAGAACGTCTTTCTAGAATCCCAATTTTGGGTGTTATAGGGAAGAGCCGTCTGGATGGAAATTTAGCAGTAATCAACAAGCCTAAGTCTTCGGTATCTGAGTCTTTTAGGGCATTGCGTTCGAGTCTGCAATTTATCTATAAAAGACAAGGTGTTCAAGGAACAAAAACGGTATTAATTACCTCTTCTGTAAGTGGAGAAGGAAAAACCTTTTGCTCCATTAACATCGCCTCTGTATTTTCACTAAGTGGTAAAAAAACGGTATTACTGGGTCTCGATCTTAGGAAACCCAAAATATTTGGTGATTTTAATATCAACAACGACATCGGGGTTGTTAATTATTTGATAGGCCATTCAAGCCTTACCGAAATAATTCAATCTACGGGTTGGGACAATCTGGATGTAATAACTTCCGGACCCATACCTCCAAACCCGTCAGAACTGCTTATGAGTACGCAAATGGAAGAGTTGATGTTAGAGCTAAAGAAGGAATACGATTATATCATTTTAGATTCTCCTCCGTTGGGGATGGTGTCCGATGCCCTTGAATTGGTTAAATTTGCGGATGCCACCGTATATATGGTTCGACATAACTACACAAAGAAAGGGATGTTTGGACTTATTAATGAAAAATACAAGACAGGCGAGGTGAATAACATAAGTTTTGTGCTCAATTTCTTTGAAGAAAAGGTTAGATATGGGTATGGAGGATATAATTATGGATATGGTTATGGATATGGAGCCTATGGAAATGGATATCATGAAGACGATAGAAAGCCTTCATTAATTGATAAGATCAAGAAAGTCTTTAGACGAAAATAGGCTAGGTATCGGGTTATAACACGATTGATTTATTGATACATATGCTCACAGAAAGACAATTTGTTGTAAAAAGAATTTTCGACATTTCTATTTCAATAGTATTGCTACCGTTTGTGATAATTCCATTAATTTTGCTGTTAGTAATAGCTTCGCTTAGTACAAGAAAAAATGGCTTCTTCGTACAAATGAGAATAGGGAAGAATAGTTCTTTGTTTCCATTGTATAAAATTAGGTCTTTAAAAGGGACAGGTCATGAGGACATTTTTGCCATGAATAATGATCAAACGGTTTTTGGCAAATGGCTTCGAAAAACAAAGCTTGACGAGCTTCCTCAATTGTTTAATGTGTTGAAAGGGGATATGAGCTGGGTTGGCCCAAGACCAGATATACCTGGGTATGCAGATAGGCTTGAAGGAGATGACAGGATCATATTGTTGCTTAGACCTGGCATCACAGGGCCTGCGACACTAAAATATAAGAATGAAGACGTTTTATTGAGACAACAACCAGACCCTTTAACGTATAATGATGAAGTTATATGGCCAGATAAGGTAGCTATTAATAAAGAGTATATTAGAAATTGGAGTTTACGAAAAGACATAGAATATTTGTTCGCTTCTGTATTTAACTAACTAAAATGAAAGAAAATCCAACCATTGCAATTATAGGCTTAGGGTACGTAGGATTGCCTTTGGCTGCCGCCTTTGCAAAAAAGTACAAGGTTATTGGTTTCGATATCAACGCAGTACGAGTGAATGAGTTAGAAGCGGCCGAAGATCGCACGCTCGAAGTGTCCAAAGAAGCCCTTCAAGCAGTATTACGCGCTGGTCAAAACCACGGACTTGTGGTAACGGATGATGCAGAGAAACTGGAAGAAGCGAATGTTTATATAGTTACAGTGCCAACGCCAACCAACAAGCATAACCAGCCAGTGCTTATTCCATTAGAAAAGGCGAGTGAAACAGTAGCTAGTGTTTTAAGAAAGGATGACGTTGTTATCTATGAATCTACCGTCTATCCAGGCGTAACCGAAGATATTTGCGTGCCAATTTTGGAGAGAATTTCTGGTCTTACATTCAATGAACATTTTTTCGCCGGCTATTCTCCAGAACGTATTAACCCGGGAGATAAACAACATACAGTTACAAAGATATTGAAGGTGACCTCAGGATCAACACCTGAGGCCGCAACCTATATTGATGATCTGTATGCTTCCGTAATAACAGCAGGAACACACTTAGCCCCTTCTATAAAAGTAGCTGAAGCGGCAAAGGTCATTGAGAATTCGCAACGAGATATTAATATTGCTTTTGTGAATGAACTGTCCAAAATATTCAGACTGTTGGATATTGATACGCAAGATGTGTTGGAAGCGGCAGGAACCAAGTGGAACTTTCTAAAATTCACACCAGGGTTGGTGGGAGGTCATTGTATAGGTGTAGATCCGTATTATTTGGCTCAAAAAGCGATGGAGGAAGGATACAATCCAGAAATTATTTTGGCCGGACGGCGCATGAATGACGGGATGGGAAATTACGTAGCCCATGAGGTAATTCGGTTGATGATTCAAAAGGAAACCAAGGTAAAAGACGGTAATGTATTGATCATGGGAGTTGCTTTTAAAGAGAACTGCCCGGACATTAGAAATAGTAAGGTGATCGATGTTATTACTGAATTAGGAAAGTATAGTCTCAACGTAGATGTGTTTGATCCTTGGGCGGATGCTTCAGAAGTACATCGTGAATTCGGGATATCCTTACTATCTGAAGAGGGACAGCTCAAAAATACGTATGACGCAATTGTTTTGGCTGTAGCGCATACGCAGTTTCAAGATTTTGATATATCAAAATACACAGCTGAACCTTCGGTTGTTTTTGATGTTAAATCCTTTTTACCAAAAAATTTAATCGACGGAAGATTGTAATGAAACAGGGAACTCATCATACTGAAGATCTTTCGGAGCATCGTTTTCTGATTACGGGCGGTGCTGGATTTATTGGTTCAAACCTCGTTGGGTATTTGTTGGCCAACGGAGCAAAAAAAGTACGTGTCTTAGATAATCTCTCTACAGGTTTTCAACATAATTTAGCCTCCTTTAAGGAAAACGAAGCCTTTGAATTTGTTCAAGGAGATATTCGAGATTTGCCTACCTGTATTAATGCAATGAAAGACATTGATTTTGTTTCCCATCAGGCAGCGTTGGGTTCGGTGCCTAGATCTATTAATGACCCCATTACAACCAACGATGTAAATGCCTCAGGATTTTTAAATATGCTTGTAGCGCAAAAAGAGAGCGCGTCTGTTAAACGTATGGTGTATGCGGCTTCCAGTTCTACCTATGGAGATAGTAAAAAACTGCCCAAGGTGGAAGATGAAATTGGGAACCCTTTATCGCCCTATGCTGTTACCAAATTGATTAATGAATTATACGCTGATGTTTTTCATAGAACCTATGGACTACAAACAGTAGGCTTGCGCTATTTTAACGTGTTTGGACCTAATCAGAGTCCGCAAGGGGCTTATGCCGCGGTGATTCCGCTTTTTATGCAGGCTTTAAAGGATGAAAGTAGTCCTACGATCAATGGCGACGGAAAGCAAACTCGTGATTTCACCTTTGTAGATAACGCCGTGCAAGCAAATATAAAAGCATTTTTTGCATCAGAAGAGGCCAACAATCAAGTGTTTAATGTGGCCTGCGGAGAACGAATAAGCCTGAATGAACTCTGGGCACGATTAAAGGAAGTTTCTGGAAAGAATATAAGTGCTAATTATGGACCACCCAGAAAAGGAGACGTACGTGACTCTTTGGCTGCTATTGAAAAAGCCAATCGGTTACTGGGTTATAATCCCCAGTATACAGTGGCAGAAGGCTTGGCATTGACTTGGGAAAAATTCAATGAAGTATGAGTGAGAAAGGAGACAATTGGCTGTATGAAATTTCTTCAAAGAAGAAACTTATTGATCTCAATTTTAGAGAGATCTGGAGATATCGAGATTTGCTCGTCCTTTTTGTTAAAAGAGATATAGTTACAGTCTACAAACAAACCATTTTAGGGCCTTTGTGGTTCCTGATTCAGCCGTTGTTTACATCCATTGTTTTTACCTTGGTGTTTAATAATTTAGGAGGTATTGGAACTAATGGGGTTCCCCCATTTTTGTTTAACCTTACAGGAATTACTGCCTGGAATTATTTTAAAAACTGTCTTACAGGAACTTCTAACACATTTAAGAGTAATCAAAATATCTTCGGAAAGGTATATTTTCCTAGGGTGATCGTTCCTATGTCTATTACGGTGTCAAATCTGTTTAAATTTGGGATTCAATTGATCATATTTGTTGGATTCTTTATGTATTTTTCAATGACGGGATCCGAAATAAATGTCAACTATCTATATTTAGGGCTTTTCCCGTTCTATATAATTATGATCGCGGCTTTAGGCTTAGGGTTTGGAATGACCATTTCGGCACTTACCACAAAGTATAGAGATCTTAATGTGTTGGTTAGTTTTGCGGTGGCTTTACTTATGTATGTTTCGGCAGTGCCGTATCCACTATCTGAGGCAACCAATAAGTTGCCACAACGAGTTTCGGAACTCATAGTATACAATCCGCTAGCGCAAATCATGGAAGGCTTCCGATTTATGTTACTTAAAACCAGCGAAACTCCGGAAATATTTAACTGGAACGGATTCATTGGTGCATTCACCTTTAGTATTTGTATGTTTTTTATAGGACTCATCATTTTTAATAGAACCGAAAAGAGTTTCATAGATACCGTATAATGGCATTTAAAAACAACATCCCCTTGTTTTATTGGTCTTCAGTGATTTTCGAAAAAAAGAAAACTGAAAACTATGGGGATCTGCTATCGCTGTATTTAGTAGAAAAGATCTCTGGAAAACCTGTGACCTATTACAATGCTCCTAAGAAAAGGAAGGCCTGGATTCAAAAACAACACCTCATGGCTATAGGCAGTATCATGAGTTACGCTACTTCCAAAGCCTATGTTTGGGGCAGTGGTATAATTTCCAAAAAAGATGTGTTTACCGAAGCTAATTTTTTAGCGGTACGTGGTCCAAAAAGCCGTGCGAGGGTGTTAGAGTTGGGTTATTCATGCCCCGAGGTCTATGGAGACCCAGCGTTGCTATTGCCTAATTTCTATGTACCTGAGGTACCCAAAACACATACATTGGGTATTATTCCTCATTATATAGACTACCAAGAGGCGGTCGCACAATTTGAGCACGATCCTTCGGTGAAGGTAATTAACCTGTTAGGAGATGATGTCGAAGAGATAACACAAGAGATTCTAAGTTGTGAGCAGACACTTAGCTCTTCTTTACACGGAGTGATTGTTTCTCATGCCTACGGAATTCCCTCTGTGTGGGTACGATTTTCGGATAAATTAACCGGGGATAATGTAAAATTTGAAGATTACTTTTTATCGGTAGATTTAGTACCTTACACGGGTAAATCGATAACAAAAGAGGATACGGCGGCAACATTAACCCCTCTTTTTCAAGGACAATCAACGGTGCCAAAAAATGAGGTGTTAGAAAACCTAAAGAAGAATCTATTAAACGCATTTCCAGGGGTATGAGCAAAGTGATATTGAAAGTTGAGAATATTTCAAAACAGTATCGATTAGGATTGGTAGGAACCGGCAGCTTAGGGCATGATCTGAATCGTTTTTGGCATCGAGTGCGAGGCAAAGAAGATCCATATTTGAAAATTGGAGCGGTGAATCAACGAGATGTAAAAGCCACTCAAAACTATGTTTGGGCGCTTAAGGATATTGATTTTGAAGTGAGAGAAGGAGAAGTATTAGGTATTATTGGAAAGAATGGCGCTGGAAAATCTACTCTATTAAAAATTTTGTCACGAGTCACCAGTCCAACTACGGGTGTTATTAAGACGGGAGGCCGTATAGCTTCGTTATTAGAAGTAGGAACGGGTTTTCATCCAGAGCTAACAGGTAGAGAGAACATTTACTTGAATGGAGCGATTCTAGGGATGTCAAAGGCTGAAATAAAGGAGAAAGAAGAAGAGATTGTTTCTTTTTCTGGCTGTGAAATGTACATCGATACTCCAGTTAAAAGATATAGCAGTGGTATGCGGGTGCGTTTGGCATTTGCCGTTGCCGCCCATTTAGAGCCAGATATTTTGGTGATTGATGAGGTATTGGCCGTTGGTGATGCCGAGTTTCAGAAGAAGGCCATTGGAAAAATGCAAGATATTAGTAAAGGACAGGGCCGTACGGTGCTTTTTGTAAGCCATAATATGGGTAGTGTTCAAAGCCTCTGTACGCGAGGATTATTATTGGAAGATGGAATGGTCACTTTTATGGGAACCGCCGAAGATACCATTAAGCAGTATCTTGTTGGAAATAAGGAGTCGATATCTGACCTTTCAGAGGTTACAGACAGATCTGGCGAGGGAAATATTGTATTTCGGAATATAAAAATTGGGAACCCAGGTGTAGCAACTGAAGTCTTTAAATTGGGTGAAAAGATGGGGTTTCATTTTAAATTTGTTGTTAAAAACAACATTGGAATAAATAAACTTAGGGTTCTTATTGGAATTTATAATGAAAAAGGAGAAGGGATGTTGAGGTTTGATAGCGATGCGAATGCTAATTTATCGTTGAAAGAAAGTACTAGAGAAGGAGAAATTTCTTGCATAATGATCGATCATTTAACCATAATGCCCGGAAAGTACTCAGTGAATATTGCGCTGTTTAATAATGGCAGGATGGAAGACTATATAGCAGATAAGGTTTTCTTTGATGTTGTCAACGATAATTATCTGGGGGGAAGTAGAACGTTGGATAACAATGACCTGTCTAAAGTACTTTATAGACATGATTGGAAAATCAAAACGGATGGATGATTCTAATTCAATAATAGAGAATACATTGGATATAAGTAAAGTGCCTTATATGTTCGATCGATCTGGGCGTATTTATTTAAAAGGCGATAAGGTCTATAGAATTATAGAGGATAGAACGATTATTGAAGAATATAGAAATCTGCTTGTTTCAGATGAAATAGAAGATCTATATAAGAGCGGTTTGGTACGTACTAAAATTATTGAGAAGTATTCCAATGATGAAATGTTGATTTTAGAACATGAAAAAATACCCTACATTTTACATCCTTGTGAATATTCAAATAAAATGTTCTGGGAAGCGGCCTATATGTTTGTTGAGTTGAATTTGAAACTTTCAAAAAAAGGGTTTGTAACCCATGATGCACATCCATGGAACGTTACTTATAATGGGCAAACACCGGTTTTTTATGATTTTGGGTCTATCATTAAAAAGAACAATGTAAACCAAAGTTGGTTTGATGAGTTTTTTATGACTTTTGCTATACCTATATGGCTTGCAGGGTATAATAAGAGGTTTTTCAAATTTTCAAAAGAATATAGGCGAGAAAACGGAATGGGTTTCGGATGGAACTTATTTAAATTGAAGTGGGTTAAAAAGATAGTTTTTAGAAAATTCTATAGAATTGCAAAACTAAAAAGTAGCCCTGAAAAAATATTTGGCGAGTTATTAAAATGGTTAGACAAATATAAACCTATAAGTGTAACTCCGCAATATTGGTCAGAATACTATGGTTCGGAAAATTTGGAATATGACAAACCTGCTTCCATTAAACAAAAGTATGTTCATAATATATTATCTAGTTCGAACCCTAAGAAAGTACTTGACTTAGCTTCCAATAAAGGATATTATACATTTATGGCTGCACATCTAGGTGCATCGGTGATGGCTTTTGATTATGAAGAAGAAATTGTAGATAATTTACGAGTGAATAGCGGTGATTTCAATATTACCACGGCACATATAGATTTTAGAAACCCAACTGCTTCGCTCGGTGTTGGTTTCTTTTGGGGTAATTCATACAAGAGATTCCAGTCTGACATTGTCTTGGCACTAGGCTTAATACATCATATATGTATCACGCAGAACATTCCGGTGTACCTATTTTGTGCAGCATGTAAACAATACGCTGAGAAAGGAATTATATTGGAGTTTGTACATCCTACGGATAAGCATGTGGCTAGTTGGAGTAAAAAGCCATCAAAGGATTATTCTATTGAAAAAATAAAAATGTTTATGAAGGATAAATTTGCAAATTGCGATATCGGTCCAGTTGAAAAAAATGATGGATTGCATCGGAGTTTTTTGTATTTCTATAATTAATGTTTAAAGTTAGCAGATGAATTTGATGAGAAAAATAGTGCTTATGATGCTGGGAAGGAAAGGCATTATTGATTTGATAGATGTTGATTTATTGAATGCCAAAACTTCTGAGTCAAAGATAAAAAAATGTGATAGGCAAGTAATAAAGGGAGATGGCTCTCAGTTTTATGAAGATGCCGTCGTCTACAATTCATTTAAAAATAAATCTAAAATTGTCATTGGTAAGAACTCTCACTTAAGAGGGCAATTGTTGATTTTTAATTATGGAGGAGAGATAAAGATTGGTGATGATTGCTATGTGGGTGATGGTAGTAGAATATGGTCCGGCGAATCTATTACTATTGGAAATAATGTGCTAATCTCGCATGATGTGGGAATTGTAGATACAAATGCTCATGAATTAGATCATCAGGAAAGAGCAGATAGATATCGAGATTTAATTGCCAATGGGCCATGGGAATCAAAAGGGAGTATAATGACGGCTCCGATTGTAATTAAAGATAATGCTTGGGTTAGTTTTGGAGCCACGGTTTTAAAAGGAGTTACCATTGGTGAGGGATCCATTGTTGCTGCTGGAGCGGTAGTTACAAAGGATGTTCCAGATTGGACATTGGTCGCTGGAAACCCTGCCAAAGCTGTTAAGAGCCTTAAAGAAACAGATCCAGAAGCCTAAACTTAAAAAGGAACTACTAGTAGCGTTCAAAAGATATATGTATGATTTCTAAAATTCTAAACTTCTTGAACCGCCATCAAAGAAAATCTCTTGCCTCTCGCGAAAAGAATAGACTTTTGGAGGAACGGAAACTATTTATGGATAGTGGACAAATTCCTTGGTCCAAAGGATATCACGAGTACAAGAGAGAGTTCATTAAGGAGAACATTACTAATAATAGTTCTCTAGATTACTTTAGAAATGGAAAATTACCAAAGGGTTATGGATACAGACTAGATGAACGATCTGTCGAATATCCTTGGATTTTTTCAATGCTTAAAAAGGGAAAATACAGCATGCTGGATGCTGGCTCTACTTTCAATTTTGGGTATATTGTAAATCATCAAACTATTGTAGAAAAGGATTTGATCATATTTACGTTTGCTCCTGAACAAAAATCGTTTAACGAAAAAAAGATATCCTATGTATACGGCGATTTAAGGGAAATGCCTTTTAATGACTGTATTTTTGATGTTGTAGTGTCCCAATCGACTATTGAGCACATTGACATGGACAATTCGATGTATGGATATGACATACCTCACAATGAAAATAATCAGGTTAAATCGTACGAATATCAACGAGCAATTAGTGAGATGATCCGTGTTTTAAAAAAAGGGGGTACTCTGTTATTGACATTTCCCTTTGGAAAGTTTGAGAACCATGGCTTTTTTCAACAGTTTGATGAGGAGATGCTGCAAAGAATTTTGAATAGTTTTGATGGACTTGGAACTCATACAACTACTTTTTTTAAATATGAAAAGGATGGTTGGACGAACGCAAATAAAGAAGAAGTTTTACATTCTGAATCATATAATCCGCATACAGGAAAGGGAAAAAAGGATGATATGGCAGCTCATAGTCGATCAATTGCATGCGTTAAGTTTAATAAAGTATAGCTATTAATAATAAAGAAATTATCCGAACCAAATGAAGATACTCATCATAGGCTCCAAAGGGTTTATCGGATCCCATTGCGTGGCATTCTTTTTAAAAGAACATCAAGTATGGCAATGTGATGTAGTGGTGGACTATGTAACACCCAATTATTTTTTGTTAGATGCCACAAACAACAATTTTGATGAAATCTTTAGAGCGCATCAATTTGATGTTTGTATTAATTGCTCGGGAGCAGCGAGTGTTCCCGATTCAATCAAAAACCCACAAAGAGACTTTGTGTTAAATACCTCCAATGTCTTTTTACAATTAGATGGGTTACGTAGACATATTAAAGATTGTAAGTATATAAATATTTCTAGCGCGGCCGTTTATGGCAACCCGGAAGCACTTCCAGTAAAAGAAAATCAGCAGCTCAGCCCCATTTCACCTTATGGAAAACATAAAAAAATGGCTGAAGAAATATGTGAAGAATTCTTTGAGCAGTATGGAACTAAAACATGTTCTATTAGAGTGTTTTCTGCCTATGGCCCTGGTTTAAAGAAGCAACTCTTTTGGGATCTCTATCAAAAGTATAAGCGGGGAGAGGCTATAGAGTTGTTTGGAACGGGGAGAGAGTCTCGTGATTTTATCTACATTTCAGATTTAGTGCAAGCTATAAATTGTGTTGTGCTTCATGCATCTTTCAATGGTGATTGTATCAATGTCGCTAATGGGAAAGAAATAACCATAGCTCGTGTAGCAGAAATATTTTATGGACTTATTGACGAAAAAATAAAGCCTGTTTTTGCTGGACACCAACGAAAAGGAGACCCTATTAATTGGGTGGCTGCCATCGATGTATTATCTGGCTTAGGCTACAATCAAACCGTTGCCATTGAAGATGGACTCTCAAAATATATTGCATGGGCAGGAGAAAACGAGTAGGATTTATATTTTCTTATAATGAGAATTGGATAGCTGGGACCTATTATCTTCTTAATATAATATGTGCTTTGGATACGATAGATGATGGCCAAAAACCCATTGTAGTGTTATTGACTGATGACGCGGATAATGAGAAGTTGGTGCGGGATCAAACACACTATCCTTATATAGAAACCATTTCTTTTCCAAAGAAGCTCTCTTTGATTCAGAGAGGGTTTAATAAAGTGGCACGACGTTTTGGAATAACGCTTTTCTCGGATGTTTTAAAAAACCCGAAGATTGATTTGTTGTACCCCAATCAACATCCCAAAGTTCAGGGGAAAAACCTTAAAAAAGTGTACTGGATACCTGACTTTCAGGAAGAGTTTCTGCCTCAGTTCTTTTCAAAAAAAGAAATTGCAAAAAGGAAGAAGTACCAAACAAATATTGTGAGTCAAGGTGATTATGTGGTTTTTAGTAGTAAAGATGCCCAGAGTCACTTTCATACCCTATATCCAAAAGCTCCTGCCAAGAGTTTTGTGATTCCATTCGCCGTGACGCACCCGGACATTTCTACGTTAGACACCGTTGAAATCCTGAAAAAACATAAGCTTCCGAAGAAATACTTTTTCACACCCAATCAGTTTTGGGGTCATAAAAACCATATAATCATTTTAAAAGCCATTAAAAGAGCTAAAGATGAAGGTACAGAAGTGTTTGTTGCCTTTTCGGGGAAAGATTACGATTATAGAAATCAGGAATATGTGTCGTCTTTAAAAATGTATATAAAAGAACATAATTTGGCAAGCAATGTATCCTTTCTTGGGTTTCTAGATAGAAAAGAGCAGTTGCTTATTTTAAAGAACTCCATTGCAGTTGTACAACCGTCATTATTCGAAGGGTGGAGTACCGTTGTTGAAGATGCAAAAGCCTTGGAAAAACATATCTTACTTTCAGATTTAGACGTCCATTTTGAACAAGTAAATGAGCAGGTAGACTTTTTTGAAAGGACCAATGAACAAGCGCTGGCCACCTTATTAAAAAAATACTTCCTACTTGCACCAAAAAATGAAAATAAGGTGAATTACAGCGCAAATATTCATAAATTCGGTTCCAAGTTTCTCGAGTTTGTCCAACAAACCACCTAAGCAATTGATGGTAAGAAAGATTTTTATCAAGAAGCCTCAAAATTGAACACAATGCTCATCTCGATCATAACGGTTAATTATAATAACAAAGCTGGCCTGCAAGATACATTGCAAAGCGGTCAAGAGCAGTATGGTAATTTGCATGAACATATTGTTGTTGATGGCGATAGCACAGATGGAAGTAAGACGGTGATTGAAGATTTTAAGGCGTATCTAAGCCACGGAGTGAGTGAACCTGATACAGGTATTTACAACGCTATGAACAAAGGGATTAAACACGCCAAAGGCGAGTATCTGTTATTTCTGAATAGTGGAGACACGCTTTACGATCCCAAGGTCATTGAAAAAGTATCTCTCAAATTGAAAGATGGATTTGATATATATTATGGAGATCTTGTAGTACGAAAGAATGGAAACGAGAGAACAATTACCTTTCCCGAAAAACTTTCTTTTAATTACTTTTTTCACAAGGGATATCTTCCACATCCCGCTACCTTCCTAAAACGAAGGTTGTTTGAAACCATATCACTATATAATGAAAACCTAAAAATTGCATCAGATTGGGAATTCATGGTGTGTGCGATATGCAAACATAAAGCAACCTATAGCCATCTGGATTTTGTGATTTCAAAATATGAGGCAGATGGTATTTCCAGTAATCCAGCCAATAAGGAAATGGTTCGGAAAGAAAAATTCATGATCTTAGAAGACCATTTCGCGTTGTTTATTGATGATAATCATCGTTTGATAGCACTGGACGAAATGACTCAATCCAATAGATTTAAAATGCTAACAAAACTTGAAAAAAGTAATACAGCCCGTAAACTAAATTCATTTTGGCTACGGACACTTTCGAGTATTTTTGTTAAGAAGAAGTAAGGCAATACAGATGAAATCATTAAAGAAAGCACTTAAAAAAACACAACTAGGAAAACTTGTAAAAAGAATGCTACGGGGTACGTCTGCGCCAAAACCCTTCTCTAACTCTGGTTCGTATTGGGAAGAACGATATAAGGCAAATGATGATTCGGGAGCGGGGAGTTATGGACGTTTAGCCGATTTTAAAGCTAAAATATTAAATGATTTCGTAGCAAAAAACCATATTGATACCGTCATTGAATATGGCAGTGGAGACGGAAATCAACTAACATTGGCCACATATCCATTCTATAAGGGTTTTGATGTATCAGCCACCGCTTTGAAACTATGTAAAAACAGATTTAAAGGGGATGCATCCAAAGAGTTTTATGCCATGAGCGATGCTTCTCAAAGTGATGCTAAGGCATCACTTACATTATCATTAGATGTATTATATCATTTAGTGGAAGATGCGGTTTTTGATAGTTATATGGAACGACTCTTTACGTCTTCAACACAATACGTAATCATTTATTCAAGTAATTACGATGATCATTTCGCACCTCATGTGAAATCGAGAGAATTCACAAAATGGGTAGATGCAAATGTGACGCAATCATGGGAATTAAAGGAGCATATAAAGAATAAATATCCGTTTGACCCAAAAGACCCTGATAATACATCTATGGCCGATTTCTATATTTACCAACGAAAGTAGTACACTCATTTTATCATCGTATCTTAGCAATATATCAACCAAAATCTAAGGATTCCTTGAGCAACTTGATTGTTTTTAAAACGAAAATGTTTCCTACTGTTTCCGAAACCTTTGTGACCTCAAACATTGTTGCGGCCATTAAGGCTGGGCTTTCGGTAAAGATTGTGGTAGATACCGTGAATCCCTTGAATAATAGTTCCCAGCCAGAACTATTACAGGAGTATGGGCTTATGGATAAGGTAACATCTATACGACTTCCAAAAAGCAGTTTTGTGAGGCTGATAAAGGCGCTAGGGTACTTGATAGATCCTACACTATTTCGATTTTTTTTGAAGTACTGTAGATTAAAGAAAAGAGTTACACTTCAGTTTATTTTCTTTTTACAATTTTATAAAAAACTTCGGAAGACGAAGATCTTTCATGTACATTTTGCAGATAGTGCGAATCCACTACTAGATTTAAAAGAAATAGGTTTTCTGGATACTAAAGTCGTTGTTACTTTTCACGGTTATGATGCACACTTCATTGAACAACAAAACAATGAGATGGTAGATTGCTATCTGAAACATGTAGATACAATAACGGTTAATTCAGAATATTTAAAAGAGGTGTTGCAGGCTAAAGGTTTTGAAAGTAAGCAAATTGACGTGGTTCCAATAGGAATTGATTGCGAGTTTTTCCGAAAAGATAAAGCCAGACTGTACACTGAAAATGAATGTAAGCTAATCACAGTCGGTAGATTGATGCCATTAAAAGGGCAACACTTAGGAATAGAGGCTATAAAACTATTGCAAAATAAAGGGT
>Ga0316205_10000496_pt1 | contig 71727 bp, 73 predicted proteins | sample 3monthpyrite_MG_FD_204941 | JGI IMG/M metagenome (GOLD analysis project Ga0316205, IMG submission 204941) | Microbial mat bacterial communities from mineral coupon in-situ incubated in ocean water Damariscotta River, Maine, United States -... | ecosystem: Environmental > Aquatic > Marine >...
TGTTGATGATATTGTTAATTCAGAGAAACCAAAGACAGCTTCAAGCAGAATGAGACTTCTATTTGCCGCGGGACTAGATGAATCAATTCAGAATTTAGGATTAGCTCCGGACGTTGCTCAATATATAATGTCTGTTCCTGATAAAGCTCAGCAAGGTCAGCTTTTCAACTATGTGCGACAGAATCCTGGACTAACTGTTGTTGATTTGCAGCAATGGCAGCCTCCTCAAAAGAATAACATAGATCCATACATACAACCAGACAGGCAAATGGCCGCAAAGTTTCCGCCCAATGCTCAACAATGGGTTCTTGTCAATCTAAAGAATCTAAGAAACGATGTGCTTGAGCTACCTATTAGACCGGGCGTTTCTGATCCTAATTTTCCAGAGTTTGAAGCATACAATATAGGCTATAATACTTTAAGCGAACTTGCTAGAACAAATGGGTTGACTGATTATCTCAATGCTTATCCAAGCGTAAATATTGATGGTATGACTATAGATGAAGTCAATGATGACGTAGAAGAATGGCACGAAGTAATGGCGGGTCGTGGCGCTGGTAAATTGTTTGGGCCAACGGTTGCGGAAAGTATTGTTTATGGTCCAAATAATTGGTCTAATAAAGAGTGGTCTGGATGGACTGTTCAATTAGTCACTTCTAAAAATGATTTAGAGGTTGAAGGCAATCAAGTCGGGCACTGTGTCGGAAGTTATTGCGATGATGTTGAAGATCAGAAGCTAAGAATCTTTTCTCTGAGAGACCCTTCGAATACTCCTTATGTAACAATAGAGACTGAGCCTGACTCTTATACGTTTAAGCAAATTTTTGGAAATGGTCCTAAGACAGGAAATGCTGAGCCAGATCCTGTTTATAAAAAGATGCTTGGCGAATGGATGCAAACGCTTGATGGAGCAATCATAAATACAGAAGAAGAAAACGAATCCTATAATGATTTGCAACATGGATATGTCGGACCTGCTGAAGTTTATGAAAAACTAAACGAAGCAATCGACTGGGACCCTATCTCTGAGTATGGAATACCTACAGCTTCTACGGATGATACGTTATATAGTGTTGAAGATCTTTATGATGTATCAGTCAATTGCCTAGAGTCCAAAAATAGCTATCACAATTCTGGCCTAAGTTATGCAAACGATGTTGGCGATACCTTAGCAGAATATGCTCTTGATAAAGATATTATGAGAATGAAAGATGATGGAGCGTTAAGCGAGCAAGCTATCAGAATGTCTGCGGCTAAAGGGATAGCTTATGATGAGTTTAGAAATAAATTCATGTCTGCCGAATATGATAAAAGATATAGCAACGGAGTTCATTGGAGCTTTACGAATCCTGAATCTGAGGCAGAATCTAAAAAGCTAACAGAACCATTTGAGGATAGGTCTTTAGGATATCACTCTGACTATCATGCAAGAGATAGATATTATGAAAGCAGGGCTGCGGAAATAATAGAGGCATCGCTTAGCGACCAGTCTCTCGATCAAGACCTTCATAAAAGAATGATTACCAAATTTGAAGAAGAATCATTTGTTGGTCAGCTTATGGAACTAAGACAATCTCATGATGAAAAGTTTTTCGAAAGTTATGATTCTTATAATGACGGAAATCCCTATCCTGATGAAGATGACTATGAAGACGATGATGAAGGTTACAATAGCGCAATGGCGGCGTATGAAGAATCTGAATCTTATGCAGTAGATTATGCAAGAAAAGAAGATTTGAATTCTGTATTATTTGATGGGTCTTATGATTCTTTTATGAAATCATTTGGAAATTATGAAATAGAGCTTCCATCGTGGCTTGGAAAATATCCATCAAGCGGAGGATCTATTTCTCTGCAATGGCTAAAGCATTCAGCAAAATCTAAAATGGAAGAGAAAACAGAACTAAGGAGATCGGCTATGAATTGGTATTCTCAAGTAAAAGAGGCCGACAGCGCCTTTATTGGTTATGGAGACGACGAAAAAGCGAAGAAAAGAGTTACGGAAATGGTAAAGAATCTAGCTCCTAGTAGAGGGCTTGGTCAGGGAGAACAAGAGGTTCTTATAAACGAAGCTGTTGGTCACATTACTAGGGGGCATGACGAACAAGCCGTTATAAACTTTGTTAATCAAAGGTTGTCTGTAACATGAATTGGTATCGGTTTGCAAAATTTGCGGCAATCTGGGATGTTCAGTCCGATGAATCATTCGAAGATGAATTACGCAAACTTTACGAACTAGAATTCAAATATAATATGCTTCGTTCATATCCTTTTAACGGAATGGAAAAAAGAAGATCAAATATATTGATTCGTCTTGAAAAAGAGGCTTGGGAAACTATCTCTTACTTAACAACTGTATTAGATGATGTATTCTCTCAATGGCTTGCTGGTCATGCGATTACAAACCCTCAACAGTGGGCAGAAGCCAGAATGGTTGATTCAGAATATAATACTCCTGACGAGTTGCTTAATAATTTCTTTTATGAATTTCGCAACCTAAATAATTCTCCCGACTGTTATCTAATAATTCAATATCTAAACTCCAATCCTGAAGCATTTGAACCATTCATGGAAGCTGTTCGGATGGATGATAAAGAAATGCAGTACAATGATATTCAAGGAGAATATTTTGAAACAGAAGAAGAACGAGAAGCAGAATTAGAACAAAGAACATCTTATACTGATCAAATGACAATTGGTGATTGGATTGAAAATTATCATAGCTCTTCCCAAGAAGGAATTATTTCTGGTCTAGAGCAAATATCTAATTTTATGCCAATAAACAATATACTTGTTGGTCTTTACAGAGATGTTTTGTTTGACATGTGGATGGCTCGTTGGGGGCCTGAAGGCATTGAAGAAACTAGAGAAACAATAGAGACTATCTATTCTAATCTAAAATCTATTCACAATCAAGACATAGCCAAAGCTCTTTCGACAATAAACATAGCAATCAATGCGTCTCATCAAACTGGAAAGATGACTGACTATTTAGATGCTCATCCTGATGTTAGTTATGGAGTAGAAGATTTACTGGACGGACTATCCTCTATGGATGAGGAGTCTCAGCAATGGATGGCGGAACTCAAGTCAATAGGATTACAGGTGGCAGCATGAATTGGTATAAGCAAATGAAACTCGCTCAAATTATGAAGGTATCTTCCGTTACTTTCTTTGTTTCTGACTCTCATAAGATATCTCAGCCTAAAGGGTTGTTAGATCTTTGTCATGATTTTACAAACTTCGTTTATAATAGAGCAAAGATAAATAACGAGGGATTCCTGCCAACTATGGACGATGTTTCTCCTGATACTTCAAGCAGCGACTTTGATGGGTATACTGGCACTATTAACTTCTATTCTCGTCCTAGAGAGTATCAAGATAAAACATATGAAAACAGTCCAGAGTCTGTAGCTGAAGCTGTAAAGTTATGGACAAAGGATAAAGAGCAAGAAGGTTATATCTTTGAAAACAATGGGAAGATCGAGACATCTAGAATGTTTGGATATCCTGTTCAAAGAATAAGCGTAATGAATAATCCTAGCTCAGAGTATACTCAAATACCGGAAGTCAATATGGCAAATGATAATGCTCGCGCAATGCTAACTCTTATCGGAATTGGATCAGATGGCATCGCTGGAGAGCAAGGCGAAATTGACGCGCAAGAACTCCTTCGTCGAATCAATGAAGTCTCTAGAGAACAGATAGATGGGGCAACAACTCCTTCTGGCTATATTTCAAACGAAACGCAGTTAGATGATCCAGAGCATCCAAGAGAATCCTGGCAGGGCGAGATAGAAACTTATGATTCTCCGCCAGAGGAAGAAGGCGTAAAAATGTTTACAGGAGGAAGAGACGCAAACTACATTGATAATAGATTGCAGGGTCTTTATAACCTAGCAGACTTTGCTATTTCTAATGGGTTCAAGGAAATTGCTTGGGCATGAATTGGTATGAGTGGATTGCTGACTCCCTAAACAACAAGAGCATACTCATTATAGGAGAAGACACTAAATCCGCTGTGTCTTTTGTTTCTCCATTTGGGGCTAGCATTATAAAAACTTCTAAGATTTCTTCTTTGAGCGAAATTTCTGATTATTCGTTTGATTTTGTTATCTGTCTCGATTCTGAATATTCTTCTTCAATCATAGACGAGGGGAAAAGAATAGCCAAGAACAGATTTATGTGTGGATATAAAAATAATAGCACGATTTATACTGATTTATTATTTAGTTTTGACGAGTTATGGGCTGGCTCCAAGGACGGTTCAAATCGCAATCTAATAATGGAGAAGAAGTTTGACGGCTATTGGAGGCATAAGTCTGGAGAATGGCTTGATAGTTTTCCTGTTGTGGATGAGGCTTATTTGGTATTCTCTCTCTACCTATAAAAACATCCCGCCCCTTTATAGGACGGGATGCCGCTCCGAAGAGCTGCGCGGAATGAACGAAAGAGGAGACAAAACCTCTGTTATAATTATCGCCTCATTGTCATTTTTTCTACAATGATTATTTCATAAGAAGGACAAGTCTCTTCTATCTTTAAACTATAATAAGTATGTCTAACCGCTTTTTAGAAAACAGGAGAAAGATATGATATGCGATAAAATAGTAAGATTAGGGCAGGATGTCTCTCTTTCTCAATATACTGACGAAGTATTGGCTGATTACCTACAATATGCCCTTTATACAGAACCTTCTTCAACAGACGACGACATAGAACCCGTTCGTATATTCTCTTGGGATACTGACCCAAATACAGAGAGCAAGACTTTTCCATTCTTTTGGCTAAGAAATAATAGAAGCGATACTTCTGCAACGGAATGGGCTGAGCAATGCGCTGCTGATTTTGCAACAAAAAGAATAGGCGAAAGATGTCTGTTCATATGGAAGCCTAATTCTACCATCGGTTATCCTGATGTTATAGAGAATCAAGAATATCACAAGATGCTAAAAGATGGACCAAACCTAGAATCCAAAGCTTTCTTCGATGAATTTTTCAATGAGCTAAATCTCCGAGGACAAACTCCTGATATTATAGTTCTTGATTTTGAGGGTGGTCTCACTCTTTATGGGAACAATGATGATAAACAAAAAATCAATGAAATGGATCAAATACTAAGCAATCCAGATCTTGTTACTAAACTTCCAGAATACTTCTCTGATGCAAAAGCTGATTGGGTTACATCTTCTAGCTCTGAGAGACATAATTTCAATCACAACTGGTCTTTATGGAGCGACCCATTTGTAGCCGAATCAATGAAGAAGGTTGTGTACGATGCGTATTTTGAGGTATATGGAGTAGAAATTCCTTATAGTAACTATGGAGATAAGAATAGGGGATTTCCTGTTCTTGCTTGGAACGGTCGAATAAACAGCCATCCCGTAACAGGTACAGGTTGTTCAGCTCCTGCTAACTATCTAATAATAAGAGGCTCCGGTTATGCTGCTGACTTGGACGCATGGAAAAAAGGAAAAGGAAAACATCCTAGATGGAGCATCTTTATAGATACTCTTAATGGAATTCGTTCATGTATAACGTCTGAAGGTCCAAGAAGAGTCATGCCTTGGATTTCTTGTCTTGGGTATGAAACTCAACATAATAAGCATGAACTAGCTCCATCCTTTTTAGATCTACATCTGCATAGTCATTGCATTATGTCTGGTATAAGTGTCTTTCATTTCTGGAATCCAGGTCCACCATCTCAATGGTCTGACGATAAGAGAAAAGAGAGTTCTCAATACTACAGCGAACTAGCTATTGCTCTAGCGAATGCTCGCAAGACTATTCCTGAAGACACAATATGGGAACCTGTAGATAGAGATGTTGATTTTGTCATTACAAATGGCTTCAAAACCACCTATGCTGATTTCGAGAAAAACGGTATAAGTGCAAGAGATTATCTCTAAAATTCACTTTATACTGGTAAAGATTCTCTTTATTCACTCAAAAACCTCAATCAATGGCTAAAATTGACCGTATATATATCTGGTGAACACAGAATATGGTACAATAGAGCCAAGAAACGAGGAAAACCTATGGCTTTATTACTGCCCGTCATGCTCATTATTGCTGTTGCCGTTGTCTTTACAGTATTGGCTATTGGCCATTCGCTATTCAATGAAGCAGGAAACGCTCTCAAAAATACCAAGGAAAAGAAGAAGAATCTAGAAAAGATTCGTCTAAAGGAACTAGAATTAGAGCGTGTCAGAGAAGAGCATGAACATGAGAAAACCATGAAGCTTATTGAGAGCTTTACTTCATCAGAAGATGACATTCTAAATCAAGAAGTTTAATCTAAAAATGAAAAAAGATGAATCAAATATAGTTTTGAGAGTTATCAACGGGGAGTCTGTTGAATCTATTGCTTTTAAAGAAAATATAACCATTGCAAATATTATCAAAGCATGTAAAAAACAGAACATACCAAAGAGTCACATAAAAACAATCAAACAGCAAGCAATTGCTCGGTGTGTACAAGAGGGTAAGACTAGAGCATTTATAGAAAGTAATTTTTCAGTTCGTCTTGGTTTCATTCAGGAATCATGCGAAAAACATGGAGTAGCATTTGAGCCTTTTGGTCTAAAGTCTGAAAGATCATTTCAAATATTAGCTGCTCTCATAAATACGAATAAGTCTCTTGTTGAAATAGCCACAGATCATGGGGTAAGCGTTGCTACCATCAGCGATTTTTACAGAATGTCGATAAAACAAGAGTTACCTGTAGTGGAGAGAAGAGCAGGCTCTCTTTCTACTAAAAAGAAATACAAAATTGCATTTTCTTTCGATGACTTTTTAACAACAGATCTCGAATCTTGTCGGGATATTATAGGAATAGTTCACAATGTCGCAGAAATTCATTTTATCGGGTTTAGTGAAGCTTACGGAGAACATGAGATTCGCTCTAGACTCAATTGCCTCAACATTAGATATGATGGGGTCTTCTCAGTCGATCAAGTCGAAGAGTTCATCAACAAAAACAATTACCGCTTCTTTTTCGGCTCCGACGACGGAGAGATCTGCGGAATTGATAGCAAAACTCATGTCATCAAAGTCAGAGACCAATCGAACTTCGACTTCCAAGAAAAAGTCTGGGTTTACGATGCAGCAACTGGAGTCCAGGCTTGACGAGTTTCAGTCTTTTCAAAGCGGAGATTCTTTTCCTGAAAGAATTGGACACTTGGACATCGAACTAATCGAAGTAGACCCTGAAATGATTATATCAGGGCCTACCATCCCATTGCCTAATTCAAACATAAAAACAAATCCAGATGTCATTGTTGTAGAAGGAACTCAGACTCTTACTGACCAAACTGGTCAACTGATTGTTGAAATGAGAGATTTGTTTCCCATTGTTGCATCTGATGTTATAAAGGAAAAATTCAATTGTTCAGATAAGCAATCGAAAGCTGTTCTCAACAAGATTCTAGATAGGACAATGAAAGAAACAGGTTGGGATAAAAGAATATCGCTTTTACACATACTTGTAAGAGAGCATCTTACTCCGTCCATTTTGGAAGATAGAATAAACCAGTTAAGTGGTCTTGAAGATACATTTAGAATCTATCTTTCAGAAGATGAAGCAAATATAAAATTTGCAGGAATACCTTATCACTCTCCTAGTATGAAATTGGGAGATATTGTTGTTAGAAACTTTGATGATGGCAATGAATACGGATTTGGAGATCCTGGAAATGAGTATGATTTTGACGATGATGATGACACAGAATATGATGTAGGAAGTCCCTGATCATATTTGCAGAATAGGCGGTTGTTTTTGACTTTATCTAATGGGTAGGTCTTTAGTCAAACTTGTTGCATTATATAGCGACAGCCGCCAGCCACCTATAGCTCAGACTGGGAAGAGCGTTGATTTTTGAATCAGAGGTCGTCAGTTCAAATCTGGCAGGTGGCTTTTAGGAGAATGGTAATGAGTAATTCAAATTTTTGGGAAAAGCCTGACTTACTAGTTCTTTCTGGTTCAAGGCTATACGGCTGCAATGATGAAAATTCAGATCACGATCTGAAAGGTTTTGTTGTTGCCCCTGCTCCATATCTATTGGGTAGAGAAAAGTTTGAACAGTTTGAGGAAGAGGATGTAGACACTATCGTTTGGGGATTGCAAAAGTTTTTGAATCTCATGACAAAAGGCTCTCCCAATGCTTTTGAAATACTTTTTGCGCCAGACGAATTTATTCAAGAAATAACTCCCGCAGGCAGACTTGTTGTTGACAATAGGCAGTTGTTTATGGGCATCAATCAGCTATCTCCTGTAATAGGTTATTCTCGATATGAATGGCAAAAAGCTCTTCTCCTACAAAAGGATAAGAAGTCAAGTACCACTGTTGGTCTAAGGAAGCAAGCTGCATTTCAGAAGTATGGGTATTGTCCTAAGAATGCTTACCATGCGATAAGAATACTTCATCAAGGAATCGAGCTTGCTAAACATCAGCATATAACCTTTCCTCGACCAGAGGTTGAAACTCTTATAATGATTCGTAATGGAGAGATCCCTTTTGCTGAATTGGAGGTTATGTTTGAATCTCTTCATGCAGAATTCACTCTGCTAACCAATACTTCTACATTGCCAGAGATGCCATCTCTCGAAAGAATAAATCAATTGTATTACGATATAATAAACGAACCTGTTTCTAACTTTTTGGAGAATACCTGTGCAAATACTATTTCTTGATGATAATCCTGAGCGACACAAGAAGTTCAGAACCTTGTCTATTGGATGTTCTGTCGATTTCGTATGGAATGCCGCAGAAGCCATAGAAAAGCTATCAGATAAAGAAAATGAGTATGATCTGATTATGTTAGACCATGACTTAGATGTCGAAAAACAAGATATGCTCTTAGAAGACGAAGAGGATGGCAGATATGTTGCTAGGCACTTAGCGACTCTCGTTGATTTTAGGAAGAATTCGCATGTCGTAATCCATTCATTAAACTATAATGGTGGACTAGATATGCAAGACATACTTACAAAAGCTGGATTCGAAAATGTTACTCATCTGCCTTTTGGCTGGAGAATGTTTAGAAAAACGGACAATGGCTGCGAGTTTGTTCCGGATGATAAAAAATGGGGATCGGATGTAAGTCTATGAAAATCAAGAGTCTTACTCTCAAGAATTTCTGTGGATACGAAGATGCTCATTTTGACTTTCTTCGTAAAGACGGAACACCTAAACCTGTTTGTGCCTTCTATGGACCAAATGGTTGTGGGAAATCTACGGCTCTTGAAGCTATAGAGATGCTTGGGAATATTCGGAGATACATGGACAGAGAGAATGATCTTCTTTTTAGAAAATTAGAATATCATTCAGATTATGACCCATCTCTTCCTCACTACCAGTCTTCTGAAAAGAAGATGACTATGAGCGCCTGCTTCGTTGATGAGGATGGGAGAGAATATACCAATACAATGACATCGGAAGGGGCTGAAGAGGGTAGCGAATTCGATGGTATTTTATCTGCCGAGTTGACGGATTCTTACGTAACCTGTTTTATTGATGCTGATAATCAAATCAATGTTCAGAAATTCCAATTACCAGATGTGGCTAAAAAAGATTTCTTAGATATTGCGACAGTTGTATACGGTTATACTCCTACGGTTGATAAATCTATATTCACTATAGAAGATGATGAAGAGATACTTTTTTGGCAGGATCTTATAATAGAAAAAGGCAAGACAAAAGTACATTACAAAAGAATGTCTGCTGGAGAGAAAAAGATAGCGACTCTTCTTAGGAGTATATGCAATCCCTATACAACGAGAGATAGCGAAGTTCTTCTTGTTGACAATATTGAAATGCATGTCTACTTTGAAAGGCATGGGAAAATGATGGATAAGATTCTAGAAATCTGTCCTGGGAAACAATTTATTGTAACCTCACATTCAGGAGATATGCTAAAACATATCGGTGAAAACTACGGCGAAGATTGTCTCTTCAATGTTCCGGAAATAAAAAACGAGCCAATGAATGATGTCTAAAAACAAGCAAAATGAAAAGACCTATACAGCTATAACTCTTGTAGCATTTGTTTTGGTTGTGTTTTCAATTCTAGTGGCCGTCTATTATTATGTAGGCAGCCCTCAGACTGTTGAGATTAAAGATACAACAGAACTAATTGTTGAAGTAGAGAATAACAATAGCATTAGTTATTACAAGTATTCAAATTCAGACATGGTGTTTGCAAAAATTGAAATAGAAGGACACGTTTCTGTGTCAGTGGTTCCATTAGAACAAGTAGGCTCAATCAATCTACCCATTGAAGTGATAGAAGAATAATATGTCAACTGAAACAACAAGCGAAATGATTTCCAAAGGTATCGAAAATGGAATCTCTTTATACCAAAGCTTTTTACAAAGCAATGATGAAGTTGTTATTTCCATAAGCGAAGAGAATCCTGATTGTAAAGAATACAGATTGGTTAACCTCTCTTCTCCAGATGAAGATAGCCCAAGCAGTTTGAACATCTTTCCTCTTATACACTTTGAAAGCGATTTCTTGGATTCTATAACAAGAAATATATCTATTGTACTTATTGCTTTTGGTCTAGAAGTCTTAGATAAAAAAGGACAGACTCTGGATCTCACTGAAGAAGAATCGGACAGAATTCAGAACATAGATAATCTTCTTGCAATAAGCCATGAGTTTGAAACTTATTTCCAGTCTACTGACGGCGGCTGGACTATCAAAGCAAAGTCTAAGTCTTTTAGCGAAGACATTGAATTGTTTGATGTTCTTTCAAAGAAAAAACTACAGACTATCTTTGTGGAAAAATTCTTAGGCTTTCTTTTTGCATCAAAGGACAAATCTGTTCTCTTGGCAGAAGGTACTCTTTTGAATATGTGTGGCTGCGCGCTTTACCCAGAAGATGATAATAGCGAAAATGACGATAACTAAATATGTCGAGAGACTTGATTACTCAATTTGATATAGATAAGCACAGAGAATCTTCTTGGATATCTTGCATCAATGCAGTTATGTCTGAGGGAAGACCTCAATTTATAAATATCATAGAGCATAAGTACACGGACACTTTTTTCGAGATTCCTCCGACCTGTAAGTTTATCTGTCACACGAGCAAAGATGGTGGACTCGTAAATTTTATGCGAGAAGGAGAGGCTTCGGCAGACATTGTTGAATATCTTTATACTCTCAACTTGCAACAGCAAACTTACGGCAATTCAAGTGCAGATATTGTTATCTCTAGAACCGTTCATACTTTCTTCGAATTATATGGTTATATGGATATAGACTTGCATATAGTGAGGAGACCCTTGAAGTCTCAGGGAGAATTACAAATCTCCATTGCTGTATTCAATAGAGATAAAATAATAAGACTCTAAGGAGTAAATATGAATTTATTTACAATTGACGAACTCTATATCTTCAACAAATTTCTATCTATAATAAATAAGAGAACGGAATCTGCTAATCCAATTACTCTTGATGATGTTTCTCGTTATGTATACCAAGAATACCAAAAAGAAACATGTACTGGGTACGAAAGAAAATATCATAACTTCAGTCATGTAATTGATTGCATAAACACTTTAGAGTTTGTATCTACGATTTATTCTTTATCTGAAATGGAATATGATTTACTATTCGTTGCTATTATATATCACGATGCTGTTTATAAAACTGGAGAACTTCTCGCTCCAGGCGGTAACGAGATGTTTAGTGCGATATTTGCCGCTAAAGAGCTAAAGACTCTAAGAATGTCTAAGGATTTTATAGATGAAGTATCTAGACTAATACTTGCAACAATGCATTCTGATCCTGTTTTTGACTCAACCTTTTTAGAATTAGTTATAAGAGATATAGATTTAGCAGGTCTTGCTGCTCCCTGGGAACAGTTCTCCAAGGTATCAGATAATATTCGTCACGAATATGGCTGCTATGATGATGCTTCTTATGCAGAGGGTAGAATAGCCTTCTTAGATAACTTTCTAAGTAGAGATTCTATCTATAATTGTCATAAGCTAAGAGATCTATGGGAAAATACGGCTTTAGACAACCTGAAGCAGCATTTACAAGAGCTACAAGTAACTTCAGCTAAGTAAAAGCATTATCTATTTATTATCTATTATAAATACAGCTAATAAATGCTCCATTTTAGAGCTTTTTCCTGAATTCTCGTGTCATTTTTCAAAGTTTTCTGCTTTTTCTAGTAGGTCAGAGACTTGTACCACTACATATTGTATATTATATCTTGTTTTTTTCGAGAATTTGGCAAGTTTTAATAAGTAAGGTTATTACTAGTATAAGTAATAATAAGAATTGTCAAATCCTCGGCTTTTTATACTAATAAATACCTAATATAGCAGTATGAGTGAATCTCTGTCGAGAATTTGACAACAAAAAACGAGAATCTGACATAAATTGGCCTTATTCTCGTTTTTCTCTAATATTAGTTATTGTTTATAGCGCTTTTATAATTATATAAGACCATTTTACTAGAGTTATACTTTTACCTTACGACAATAGGTCGTCATAGTCTACTGGGTCTGGTTCTGTAGGGACTTCATCTGTTTCCATAAAAGACAGAGTTTCGGATCTTATCTTTGCGAATCTGCGAATTGCATCCCATGTACGGTGCTTGCCGTTGAAATCAGACCAGTCGCCTGTAGGTAAAGTCTTGGATTGGAGTATGTACACTAGATTATCTATTTCTTCATTCATATTACTTTGTTCTATATTTGTTATGCGAATGCCTTTGAGATTATGAGTGAAAGTCTTATCGTAAAGTTGCATTCCTGTCGAAAGCGATCATAGACATAGATTAATTAGGCCATCGCAAGCTTGATTAATTGCGCGAATGAACGAGGAATTAAAATTATAGTGTGTCCCCGAACTTCACTGGACCGTATCGTTGCTACGATAAGCAACCACTCTTGCCCCACAAAGGGCGGTGTAGTATACAATGTGCGAATGAATATACTATTTTCCTGCTTATGTAAAAATAAGATAGTTGTTGTCTCGGCTTCTGGTCGCTCTTCATTGAGACAATAGACGAAAAGAAACGGTGACTGGCTGAAAGCCGGGTTAACAAACCGACCTAAAGAAATCAACCCCGGCAACGTCGTATCCTCACGGCGAGCAGTAGTTGTTTGTTCTTTTTTAAGGAATGAATTTCTACTGAAGAGCGGCTATTTAACTACTGTGTAGCTATTATCTTCTGCTAACAAAATAAAAATCTTAATCTAAAAGACTTTATATAAACCGACTCTAACAGCGTTAGAGGCGGTGCGAGTGAACGAAGTGAAGGAGCTGGCCCTCAGGCACTCTACTTCTAAAACAAGGTTCATATGACTCTAGCTTAGAATACTACTTCTGGACGATAAGATCTTTAAAGAGGAACAATACAATGAGTGATAAGAACAAAAATGAATTTGATAAACAGTTTGGGATAGATCCGCAGTCACATATTCTAGGACAACATAGAAATATACCTGATACTATAGATTGGTCTAAACTAATTGAGAGAGGTTCTCAGGAGCAAGATCCAAACAAAAAACCTACAACAATGCTGGGATTCGTTAATGAACAGCACTCAAATACAGACCAAAAACCAAATAACTGAAAATTGGTATTCACATGCAATCCATGATTCCCATCAACTGGTGAACCATTAACCTGCTATAGTGAGAATACCATGAGTCAAAAAGAAATCGAACAATTAGAAATATCTCTGAGAAAAGCCAGCCATGACTACTACAATATTGGCTCATCCAATATCTCGGATATTGAATTCGATACACTGAGGGACAAACTAGAAGAACTGGACCCAGATAACTCATTTTTGTTATCAGTAGGGGTAGAAGTCTCTGGTAATAGTCCATTGTCTAAAGTACAACATGAAATGCCTATGGGTTCTTTAAAGAAGATTACTCATGATGATGGTGTAAAAGCATTTAAAACATGGTTGAAATCTATCGAACATGTTGTTGGAACAAAAGTAAAACTAGCAGCGCAACCAAAACTAGATGGATCTAGTGTTGCTCTTAATTATGAGAATGGAAAACTTGTTTCAGCAGTTACCAGAGGAGATGGTTCTGAGGGAGAAGACATTACTCATAACATTGTTAATGCACAACAAATTCCTCTTACTATTGATATGAAAGAAAAAGTATCTGTTAGAGGAGAAGTTATTCTTCCACTTGACTTATGGAAAGAACATCTGGAAGGTACTACAGCTAATCCCAGAAATGCAGCCTCAGGTATTGCTAGAAGAACAGATGGAGAAAATTCTCATTTGTTACACTTCTTTGCATTCAATATTGTTTCTGAAGAGGGTGAATCTTATGCTACTGTAGAAGAACATACAGAAGGCATGAGAAATCTTGGTTTTACTACTGTTGATACTTTTGTTGTTGATATAGATGAAGTAGAAGACTTGGTAATATCTATCAATGATAAAAGAGATTCTTTGAATATTGAAATTGATGGTGTTGTTATCAAGGTAAATGATATTTTGCATCAGGATGAACTGGGAGAAAAACAAGGATATCCTTACTGGGCTAGAGCTTGGAAACTTCCACCTATGGGAGACCATTCTATTTTACTAGATGTCTCTTGGAATATTGGTACTGGCGGAGTTTTGACCCCTGTAGCTCATATTGATCCTGTAAAAGTAGGCGGAGTTACTATAAGTAATGTAACGCTTCACAATGCTGCTGAAATTGAAAGATTAGATATCTGCATTGGAGATACCATTGAAGTTATTAGAGCTGGCGATGTTATTCCTAAAATTGTTAGAGTTGTCAATAAGGTAGCTGTTAGAGATTCCCTTATTCCATCATCTTTTGATGGGGAAGATACCTACATAGATGGCCCTAAGCTTTACATGAAGAACTGGCAGCAATCAGGAAAAGTTGCCAAGCATACTATCAAAAAATGGATTCAAAAAAGAAACATACTTCATATGGGAGATGCTGTATTAGATTCTCTATGGGCTTCCGGTAAGGTTAGGCAGATAGCAAACCTATACCATCTTACTGTAGAAGACTTTGTTGAATCTGGAGTAGGAGCAGGCGTAGCTAAGAGAATTATACCAGAAATAGATAAATCTAGAGATATATCTATGGCAGACCTTGTTGGTTGCATGAGTATTGATATGGTAGGTCGTCGCCAGGCGGAGATTATTCATAAGCAGTTGGGAGCGTCTACACTAGATGATTGGAAGTCTCTTACCTTGAGTCAGCTTTCTGCGATGGAAGGTTCTGGAGAGACAAAAGCTGGACGGATTGCTACTGGTCTTGTCAATAACTTAAAAGAGATTGAGCTTTTACATTCTGTTCTCAATGTTGATGAATCAAAACCTGCTGAAGATGTCGAAGGTATCTTTACGGGGAAGAAGTTTTGTTTTACTGGGACTATGACTTCTCCGCGAAAAACATTGGAAGCGAAAGTAAAAGATGCAGGAGGGAAGATTTCTTCTGTATCGAAGGGTTTAGATTATCTTGTTATTGCTGACCCTAGCAGTAATTCTGCCAAAGCTAAGAAAGCTAGAGATTTAGGTGTAACTCTTGTATCAGAACAAGAATTCTTGGATCTTTGCAAATAGGAGACCTATTGTTATGTACGATGTAGGCAGTATCATAGAGATAAAAAATACGCTCAAAGAGATAGGAGCCTATGATGCTGACTACTTTGAGGAATGGTATTCTGCTCCCATTCCAGACTTTGAATATAAATCTCCTAAAGATATGTTTGACTCAGGTGATTTGACTCAATTGCAAAATGTAATGAAGTGGTTAGATACAGGAATGCATAGCAGAAAAAATGACAGTGAATGAATAATGCCTTGATTATTGAAAGCCGATAAATAGGGCATAAAGACGATACCGAAAAGGTATCAAAATGGAAAGGGATGTCGATATTGGCATCCCAATAGACGGGAAAGTTGTTATAGCCATTTTTAATATAACGGTTCCCACAGACTATATGATATGGTTCCAACGAGTTATAGACTTATGAAGGTACGACCAAAGTGTAAGGGATAAATACAAAAATACTTACCAGGGCAAACATTGAAAGCCAAGCTGTGCGAGTTTGAAGGAATGAGTAAGAGAGATCTTACAACATACAAAGATAATATAAGATCATAAGAATCGTCTTTGTCACTGTATTCCGTATATAACTTTATTCAGCCAAGTGGGTCTTTTGGGACTGAAGCAACTCGAAGTTAGAAGAAAAAGTCGTCCGAGAGGACGCTTTTTTATTGTGATACTGGATATTCATTTTGGATTCAGTCGATATAGATATTATGACCAAATATTATTCTCAAGAGTTAGCGGAAATGATGGCAGTAAACGCTTTATTGTGTTATACGGAAAAATATTCAGAAAGAACAATATCTGGAGAAGTAATTCCGGAAGAGAAATGCGGATACCGAGCCTCTTTGATAGAAGATATGTTGTGGGTGTTCTATAAGGATAAGAGAGGTAGCATAGGAATCCGTATTCCAAATAGCGACATGACGAATCAGGAACTCGTTGAATTTGTATTAGATGAGGCACTATCTCAGATAGCAGAAGATAACCCATTGTTCCTCAAAAGAGAATGGAATGGCAATTATTCATTGGTTACAGAAGATATCTTTTGATAAAAACAAGGACATCTACGCATTCTAGTGTAAGATATTAATAACTTTATAGGAGTTTTTGAATATGTCCTGGTATAAAAACGAAAAACAAGCTCAATTTGATAGCTCGCAGCAGGGCATTGATCAAGGCGTAGAAGACCCAACTGTTAACAATATCTTTCAGAATACAGAACAAAGTAACGAGTCAAGGTACAAAGGTACAATGACTTATGATATTCGGGTTCCATATAATCAGGACCCACAAGCAGAACTAATAGCTGCTGAGCAAGAGGCTAGTGAGCTTTTTGATAGAGTATGGCAGGCTGTTGGCGATGAAGTCCCATTCCATAACCCGCCAGAAAAAGTACAATAATTAGTTCTTCATAACTAGTATTGTTTTTTCGAATTCTTTATAGATTTTTATATTTTTAGTAACAGCTTGTCCTAGAAGACAGGCGCTTTTGTAAGAAAAGCAATGAGCCATAGCTCTATAATCTTCGCTTGGATTGATTCCATTTTTGATTATAGCAATAATGGTTCCTTGCTTTTTTATTTTAGATAGACACTTCATGAGGTCTGAGAATGGGTCAAAAGCAAATTCTAGGTGGTCGCATATGATTATTGCATCAAACTCTTCATCTCTATCGAGGTTAGACAGGTTGCCAATCATTGCATTATCTGAGAGCTTGTTTCTGTAGAAAGAATCAATAGTGAGTCCTCTGTATTCTACATCCTTATCTAGTAACTCTTGAAAGGTTCCGTCTTGACAATCAATCTCTAATACTGATTGAGCATCGGGTGCGTAGTTCTTTAGAGGAAAGAAGCGTTCTTGATTTTCTACTTTTCTTCTTTCGAGATGATTGTAGGTCAGGGTATCTTGTATTATTTCCCTGTTGATTTTTCTTTTTCTATCTTGTAGTCTTATGTATTGTTTCTTTATTGCTTTTTCTTCCGCGCAATTATAAACATGCTTGCACCCGTTACATTTTCTGTATTGGTAAAAGTGCATGCGTACTTTTACTGTATCATTAGATTTGCAGATAGGGCATTTATTCATAATAGATTACTCAAATAAGTCTATTGAGTCGTTTATCATCTCTTGACATTCGGAGGAAGAGGCATACCATCCCATAGGACCAGCTATGGCTGCTTCTTTTATTGTTTCTTCGTAAATGCCGAACCAGTTAGATATGTCAGACTTGGAAGATTTATGTAGTGAAGACCTATCTATTCCTGTTATTTCCTCAGCTTTGGAGTCAGCGCTTTTTCTTACTTCTTTCCATTCTTCGATAGTATCATACACAGGTCCCCAATGGAGAAGTTTTTGATCTCTAGATACAACCCAGAATTCAGGATTGAATGTGGAACAACTTTTTATTAGTTTCTTGGTCAGTGAAACGGCTAGAGGATTGAAGCCCTCATCTTCTAGATCAGAAAATGGAATATCGAAAGGACCGTTAGATCCCTTGTCTATTGCAAGGAGGTCTCCGGAGTTAAAATTGCAAGATATTACTAGGTCAACTTCTTTTACCGAAGCCGTTGCTTTCTTTATGTTCTCAGCAAAAGAACCCCATACTTTCACAGAATCTACCCCCTCTATAGAGGATATGGTTTCAATAGAAGACTTTACATCTTCTAAGAGAAACTGGACAGTAGGCTGGGCTCGTTCATACCAATGCATAATTTACTATTGTGTGAAAAATATAAAAATCCTTGATAATTATATTCTTGGAACCTTTATTGCAAGTGACCGATAAATATAGTATGCTAATAAAATAAGGAAAACATTATGAATAATAAAGACAACGAGCCTTCTGATTTCAATGTTCTTATCGGAATTATTGATAAAAAGAAACAAATATTTAGCGGACTCATAGCCGAATTTAGGCTGGAACTGGAAATGATAAAGTCTCACCCTATATGTTCAGCTCCAGAATCACTTGTTCGTGACATTGAAGAACATATAAGAAATTACTGTATTTCACTCAGTCAGTGGGCTAGATTCTCAAAAATGCTACAGAGCAAGAATCCAAATCCAGAATTTCTTACAACTGAAGAGAGCGATGACATAGGGCAGAAATTTCAAGAAGCACTCGGTCATGATAAAAAGATGCTTGAATCATGGGAAAACATAAAATATGAAATAGATTCATGGAATGAGAGTATGCTAGAACTTGAGAGCATGATGAATAGCGTAGATTCTAGTGAAGATTTTACAGAAGAAGATTACTATGATGATTCTAGTGAAGATGAGGATCTAGGCGGGTTTTTTGCCGATGAGGATGAAGACCTTTACTAGATCGGAACGTTATATGCAACAATATTTAGACTTACTTTCTTTGCTCTTGGAAAATGGAGAGCAAAAGGGTGATAGAACAGGAACAGGCACTATGTCTGTTTTTGGCCACCAGATGAGATTTGACTTACAGAAGGGTTTTCCTCTGTTGACGACAAAAAAACTTCACACAAGGTCTATATTGCATGAATTATTATGGTTTATTCAAGGTGATACAAATATAAAGTACCTCCAAGACAATGGCGTAAAAATATGGGATGCTTGGGCTGATGAGAATGGAGACCTGGGCCCGGTTTACGGCAAACAATGGAGAGATTTCAACGGGGTAGATCAAATAGCCAATGTTTTGCATTCAATAAAGACGAATCCTGATTCTCGACGACATATTATTACAGCATGGAACCCAGTGGATGTCCCAAATATGGCGCTACCTCCATGTCATTGCTTATTTCAATTTTATGTAGTTAATGGAAAATTGTCTTGCCAGCTATATCAGAGAAGCTGCGATGTTTTTCTTGGAGTTCCGTTTAATATCGCTTCATATTCTTATCTAACCCATATGATTGCTTCTGTTTGCGATTTGGAAGTTGGAGACTTTATTTGGACTGGCGGAGATGTTCATTTATATAACAACCATATAGATCAAGCTAAAGAACAATTAGCTAGAGAACCAAAAGAACTTCCAAAGCTTATTCTTAATAAGAGAGAATCTATTGAAGAATTTGAATATGAAGATTTTGAGATAACAGGATACGATCCAGACCCATCAATAAAGGCTCCGATTGCTGTATGATTTCTGATATCAAAATAAATATAATAGTTGCGGTCTCTAAAAATGGAGTTATTGGATTAGACAATAAACTTCCTTGGAGGCAATCTGAGGATCTAAAAAGATTCAAAAAACTAACTATGGGTGGCTCTGTTATTATGGGAAGAAAGACCTATGAATCATTGCCTTCAAATCTAAAAGGAAGAAGACAAGTAATCCTTACTAGGGATATAGATTATTCTGTAGATGAAGATTCTATAAAGGCTTTTTCTATTGGAGAGGCTCTTCATTGTGCAGTAGAGGGAAGGGATGATCGGGAAGTATGGGTCATTGGCGGTAGCGAAATATATAAAAACTTTTTACTAATAGCGGACAATATCTATTTAACAGAGATAGATTCGGATGTTGTTGGAGATGCTCACTTTCATTTACCAGAAGATTGGCAAATGATAGAGGAACAAGCGTGTAAAGCGGATAATAGTAATCAGTATGATTATACTTTCCGACTTTATACAAGAATTGAACAAAGCGAACATGTTTATATTAGCTGACATAGAAGCGACGTGCTGGGAACGGCACAAAAAAGTAGATGATAATGAAATAATAGAGATCGCCTTCCTCGTTTGTAATGTGAAAGGCGATGTTTTGTGTCGCTACCAATCATTCGCAAAACCTGTTACAAATACAAAGCTTTCAAGATTTTGCAAAAAGCTTACGGGAATAAAACAAGAAGATCTTGTTGACGCAAGACCTTTGGGTGATGTTATATTAGAAATAACAGATATGATAGAAGACAGATTTGGTATTCCATCGCATTTTATATCATGGGCTTCATGGGGTAACTGGGACCCGATATGTTTAGGAAATGATTGCGAAAGACATAATGTAGACGTTCCATTTGGCAATCATATCAATCTGCAAAAATTATATGAAGACCTAAGAGGCGTAAATGTCGGACTAAAAGAAGCTTGCGAACTAGAAGGTTATAAATGGATAGGCGAGAGACATAGAGCCTTAAGCGATACAGAGAATTCTTTGAACATAGCAAAAATATTACTGTAGTCTTTGCAGGGTTGATACATGGTTCTTGGCTCTTCTTCCAGTTTGACCATACCATTTACTATCTACAAGTTCTGCGGCGGCAGTTGCATAATCTTGATTTTGGATAGCTGCTCTGAATTTAGGGAAACCATATATTCCTCTTGTTCCTAAATTATAAGTGAGATCAACTAATATTTGTTTTACTTCATCTGGTTGATTGTTGAAACTAGGAAACACAGACATAGCAGCTTTTTCTGCGTTAGAGGCATCTATTGCTAAAAGCGTATCTATCTGTTGATCATTTAGAGATTGCTGGCCGCTATATATTGATTGGAAATCAAGACCAATTCCATTTATAATTTCTTGGGCATCGCTTCTTTCTAGATTAAAGCCAACGCCGATTGTTTTATGGCCTGTTGTATCTGTATAGACAGTGTTTCTTCTGCCTTCCCAATGTTCTATGAATGAAGAATAAGGATTAGATCTTGTTTGAGGCTTAGTTTGTTCGATAGGTTGTTGGTTGTATGTAGGCGAATATTGATTGACAAGCTCTTCGGGAGCATCCCTTACAATTTCATGAGCTAGAGATTCTGAGGTTCCTATATATTCTTTAGCCTCTTGTTCTGTTCTACCAGTTTGAGCAGCCCACAAGGATATAGCGAGAGCAATAACTCCCATTCCTCCACCAATTAGGGCGTTATTCTTTGCGCCTTGCCAGTCCATAGCTTCTTTTTCTAATTGTTGTATTTTTATATTATTATACCAAGTCATGCAATATCTTTCGTCTGTAATCCATTATTCCCTTCAATGCTCAGCAAATTACAATATAGATAATATCGTAAAAAGTCGATATATAAGAAAAGTTCTTAGGAGATTATTATGGATATTTATAGTACGTTGAAAATAAAAGCAATGAAAGAGTCAGTTGAAATCCTTGATTCTATTTTAAAGGCAACTTCTGATCCATCTAAGAAGATAACCGGAGAAGCTCTTAATATATATAATGATTTCAAGGAATGGGGCTGGTTTGACCATTTTGATATCAACGACGAGTCGAACAGATGGATGTATATAACAATGATTTCTCAGATCATGTATAGGCATCTCAGATGGGAGCATGAGAACCCAAAAACAGGGAAACAGCAACTTTCTAAGTGGGAAAGAGTTAAGGGATTAACTAATAAATGATTCTAATTTTTTCTATTCTTGCCTCATTTGGCGTTTCAATTCTTTTTGTAGAAAAAGGAGATGATTGGCCTGTGAGTAAATACAAGAAGGGCCTATCTCTTTTCTTGGACGAATTTCATCCAAAGGCGAGGGAAATGCTGGATTGTACGATATGTACGTCATTCTGGGCAGCCCTTATTATGGATGCCATATTATTTATATTTTCCGGAGGAAACTATTTTTTATGGCCCGTCACAGGATTTGCTGCGTCTGGTTTTGCTTGGATAGTCTACCAGTTGCTTGAGGCCCTTGATAACAATGGAGAATAAAAATGGGATTTATGAATTATTGGATAAAAGACGTAAGAATTAACAGGCTTATTCTCTTGATTGCTTGTTTTGGGGTCTTTTCGTTTACCTCTCAAATTACAGGATGTAGTTGGTTGGGGCCTAGGCCTCCAAAGTCTGTTAGTGAAATCCCAAGCGTAGATGACGAAAGAAAGTCACTAGAAATCGTTGGCGACAATGTTGATGGGGTTAGCAATACTTTAGAAGGCAGAGCAGACCGCATAGAAGAAGGAACCAAGACTGTTAGAACGGTTTTGGATGACTCAGGCACTGATAGTTCAATAGTGAATGAACCATTAGAATCTATTGATGCAGAGGCTAATGGTCTTCGTAAAGATAAAGCAGAACTTGACGCTGCCGTCCTTCGTATAGGAGATTTGGAAAACTCTTTAGGAGCAGAACAGGAAAAGATAGAAGATATGACAGGAAACCTCGGAGATGCTCAAGCTCATATAGATGCATTAGAGGAAGAGAATAATGTTCTTAGAGATAAAACGAACCAGTTATTCAAAGAAAAAATGGCTTGGATAGGCGTTGTTTCCGTATTTGGAATAGGCGTGTCTGTTGTTCTTATATTCTTCACGAGGAGTAGCGCCGCAACAATGGTTGCTCTTGGTTTTGCTGCAACGCTTGGTATTTCTATTGCTGTTTCATTATATATGCAACTTATAGCGTGGATAACCATATCTATCGTCGGAGTTGTGGGACTTGGCGTGATAGGCTATATCGCATATAGGAAATATACCGAAAACAAAACAGTAGATGAATTAATAAGAACAGGTGAAGTCACAAAAGATTACTTATCTCAAGAAGCAAAGGATCATATCTTTGGTCGTGGAGCAGAGCCAGGAGTTGCTGATAGAATTCAGTCAAGACCTACGCAAGACATGATTCGAAGAGTGAGAGGTAATGGAAAGAAGACTTTCAAATTAGCTCAATCTACTCCAATGGTCCCAAGAGCTGCTCAAAGACCTTTGGTTGAAAATTCACTCTCACTAGAAGTCGAAGAAAAATCCGTAACTTATTAATTCACCAACAAGCTAATTCGATTCATGTTATAATGAATTTTTATAGTAGTGAAATTATCGCAGGAGCAAAAGATGTCGAAAATTATAGATCTGGATTTAGAGAAATTGGAGAAACTTTGGGACGCATTTGATGAGAAAAAGAAAACTCACTCAAAAAGCGATCCAGAGTATATATCAATAAGAAATGAGCTGATGGTTGAGTATTATCCGTTTGTCACTAAGATAGCGGAGAGTATGGCTATCAAGCTTAGAGACATAACTGATGACGAACTCGCTTCTTTTGGTACAGAAGGTCTTATACAAGCTATAGAGAAGTTTGATAGAAACCTGGGCATAAAGTTCAAAACATATGCAATGTATCGAATAAGAGGATCAATGCTTGACAATATAAGGAAAGCAGACTGGGTTCCAAGACTCGTTAGAAGAAAACATTCAAAACTAAATAAAGAGAGAATGAAATTCGAATCAGAAGCAGGACGGGCCTTGTCTGATGGCGAGATGGCGGATAGAATGGGTATAACGATAGAAGAATTCAGCAAGATAAAGAAAGATTCAACTCCATCAAGCCTTGTCTCTATGAATTCCAAATCGAAAGATGACCAGAATGAGGAATATGATTCTGTTTCAAACATTGCAGTATCAGATGATAAAGAACCTTTAGAATCTATACTTAGAGAAGAGATGTACAAAAAACTACTGGGTAAAAACTTTACTCCTTTAGAAAGAAAAATCATACATATGCATTACTATGAAGATTTGACTATGAAGGAAATATCAAAAGAAACTAGTTTTTGTGAGTCAAGGATAAGTCAGATGCATGCTGACATCATCAATAGATTGAACAGAAAGATTACCAGAAACCCAGAATATGCAGCCGATTTACAGAGAATGCTCAACATTTGAGGAAATAATGATGAAAATACAAACAGGTGACATCACTAAACTGCGTGAAGTCGATATAATAGTGAATGCGGCCAATGGCATTGGGGTCATGGGAGCAGGCGTAGCTGGCGCAATTTCTCGTTCGGCGGGAGACCTTTGGAGTAGCAACCTGAGGCAGTATTGTAAAGACAACGGACCCTTTGAACCAGGCAACTGTTATTCGAATGGCGATGCTGGTTTATTAAAAAGGAGAGACATACAAGAGGTATACCATGCAGTTACTATGAAATATCCTGGAGGACCTACAAAAATGGAGTATGTTATTGATTCAGTACATCAATGCATTAAAAGAGCCATTTCTGAAGGTAAGAAAAGTATAGCCTTTCCAGGTTTAGGAACAGGGATAGGTGGATTAGATAAAGAGGCTGTTGCTCATCGTATGGCAACAGAGCTAATGAACTATACAGATAAGATTGACATCCTTATCATAGATAGAAATCAAGATTTTATAAATCATTTCAAAAAGGCAACAGGTCAAGATGACAAGATAGAAGGAAACGAAAATCATGAAAACATTACAGACACAAGTTACAAAAGAGACAACAGCGCAATCAGCGAGACATGAATGCTTTCTAAGCAAACCTGTTCTTGTTTTGAATAGTGCATGGCAGCCAATCGAAATATCTTCAGTCCGTGAAACGATTTGTGAAGTAGTTTCAGAAGGTGCTAGCTTCTTGGACCCAGAAACTTATTGTCTACATGATTTTTCTTCTTGGATGGAATTGCCTCATATAGGGAATGCTTTTATTAGTATGACAAAAAGCAATAAGCTAAGAGTCCCTGAAGTTATCGTTCTAAAGAACTACAGCAAGACTCCTAAAAAGATAGTCAAGCTATCTCGTAAGAACCTTCTTATCCGAGATGGATATCGTTGTCAATACACTGGTAGAATTGTTACAGACAAGAGCGCAACAATTGACCACGTTATCCCTAAGCACCAAAACGGTGGAAATACTTGGGAGAACTTGGTTATCTCCAGTCTTGAAGTCAATGCGAAGAAAGCAAACAGAACGCCTAAGCAGGCTGGTCTTGTTCTTATGAAGAAGCCAGTGAAGCCAGAATGGTCTCCTGTTTATTCTAAATTTTCTGTAATGAATATCGGAAAAGGATACCCAGAGTCTTGGAGAAAATTTCTACCAAGTAATTGGGGCATAGATATCCCACAGGAAAAGAATAGCTGAATGGGGATAAAAAGACACATTAGGTATTCTTCTGTGAGAACACGGAATTCTGTCAAGGAATGGGCGGGCAAAATGAACGATATGCCCGCCTTTATCCTTGGCAATTCTCCGTCTTTGAATGACGAGAACGTTAGTCTGCTTGAACCATATTTTACCATAGGCATAAATAGAGCCTTCTATAAAATAGATCCTACTGTTCTTTTTTGGCAAGATATAGAATTATGGTTTACTGAAAAAAAGAAGATACTCAAATTGAATTCAATAAAAGTATCACGAGATATAGCGGACCCTATGAGCCGCTTTTTTCATTATAAAATAAAACCAGGAGCATTTAAGATTCCTGAGAATCCTAGTATTCTTCATGGATTTGGAACAACAGGTCCTCTAGCTTTTCAGTTCGCTCACGCTCTCGGGTGTAATCCTATTGTTCTATTGGGTATGGATTGTAAGGTCAGGGGTAACTCTACGGATTTCTACGGAAAGAACAGGCACCATAAACCTCATACGCTTAGCAATTGCGAAAAGGGTCTAAAATGGATAAAGAACAATGTAACAGATAGAGAAATTATAAACTGTTCTAAAGATAATGAAATATTTGACTATCAAAGTCTGGAATCTGTCATTCAAAGATTGGGTCCAGCCAATGCTCAGAATAGAGGCTATTGGGCAGGACGATTATCATGCTAAGAAAAAATACCCGTTTCCCAATAGAGAAATGGAAGAATATTTTAGACGGTGAGCCTGTGTTTATATTGGGTAATTCTCCCTCTATAGGCAATGAGGATCTATCTGTTCTGGAAGACTATTTTACTATAGGGATTAATCGAATATACATGTTATTTGAACCGACTATTCTTTTTTGGCAAGACAAGGGACTCTACCTTGATGGTGGGAGAGAAAGAGTGGATCAACTCGGTTGTGTAAAAGTATGTAGAGAGCAATGCGACCAAGAAAGAAGATATACAAATTTTAGAGTAAAGAGTGGACAGTACGCTTTTGGTAAAAACCCTAGTGTTTTACAGGGACATGGTTGTTCTGCTGCTATTGCTTGCCAGATGGCTGTTGCTATGGGATGCGGGAGTATTGTTCTTCTTGGCTGCGATGGCGAATACATAAATGGAAAAACAGATTTTTATGGTAAAAATACACAGCACAGATCTCATACTTTACGAAATTTTACAAGGGCATATGACTTTATAAAAAACTCATGTCCAAATCAGGTTATAAATTGCTCTCAAAATAAGAGATGGCCTCAGCAATCTCTCGAACAGGTTATACAGGATCTCAATCCTTCACCCAAAGCAAAAGGACAGTGGCAATCTTTACTTTACAGTTAAGAGTGAAACTATTTTGTGGTAGAATAGATTCGGAAAACAGCGTTTCTATAAGGTAATTTACTTATGACAAAATCAAATAAAGAATACGTAGAATATTTTCAAGACATAAAAGACAGCGATAGTCATATCGCAATTATTTGCCATAATCAACCAGATCCTGACTGTCTAGCAAGTGCTATGGCAATTGAATCTGTTGCTAAGCATTTTGGACTATCGTCTACTGTGTATTATGGTGGAGAGATATCTCATACCCAAAATAGGGTTATGATAAATGTTTTGAATATTGCAACACAAAGACTGGATGAAGAAGACGAAGAGATAGTCGCTTCTATAAAAGATAAAATAGAAAACAGCAAGATAGTTCTAGTGGATACTTCAAATTTCGGAAAAGAAAACTGTAGTTATATTTCAAAGTTTGTAGATAAAAATAGACAACCAGATCTTGTTGTTGATCACCACGATATGAATGCAGATTTAACATGCTCTTATATTCACGAGCTTCTAGGTTCATGTTCTACTATTTTATACAAAGTATTGAAGCAAATGGAAGTTCCTATTACCAAGACTTTAGCAACCGCTATGTATTTGGGAATAAATACAGACACCGCAGACCTAAAGGCTGAAGGAACAACAGAGGAAGATATAGAGGCTTATGACGAACTAAAGTCTCAAATAGATTTAGAAAAATATCTTCAGATACTTAATTATCCGAAGCCATTAGCTCTTGTGGACCTTAGAAGAAGAACTTATTCGACTTTGGAGATAGTGAATAACCTGGCTGTGGCCAATGTTGGATTGATTAGTCCGCAGCAACGATCTCTATTGGCTGATTTGTGTGAAGAAATATTAGCTGTTGAATCTCTAGATACAGTTGTCATTATGGCCATTGTTGATGAAGGTATCGGCGGCAATAAATTCTTGGTAGCAAGTTTTAGAAGTAGTGTATTGGCAATTAATACTAGAGACTTCATGACTAAGGTATTTGGGAAGAAGAATGCCGGTGGAAGAAAAGGGGCAGGAGCCGCAAGTATGAAGCTTGATACAACCTTTGCCACAGTGTTTGACAACATTAGGGCAACGCATAGTGACGGCAATCATTTGACAGAATATGCCAACTTCCTTTTTGAAACATATGTATCGAAAATAAAAGAAGAAAAAGACAATACCTAGTCAGTCTTGATTTTATATATTATCCCGAATAAGTATTCAAATCTTTTGGTGAAGGCGAGAAGGTTTGCTCTCTAAATGGTCGAATATAGTTGTACGACTATGTTCATTAAAGTGATCGTTTTTAGAGAAGCAGCCAAATGTTAGAAGAAGCAATTTTTATAAAACAAATATAACGTCGCAGAGATTTCTCTGTGACGCTTTTTTAATGGATATTACATAACTATTTATCAGCAAAGCATATATGCAGAAACCAGGAGAGAGTAGATGATTCCTAGACATCCCATGAATATTATTAAGCTAACAGGAGAAGCTTATTTTGTAGCCCTTAGAAATTTTTATGATTCATTGCCAGAATACGAATATGATGAATGCGTTGAAGCATCAATCGAATATTTTGAGGGAGATGACTTAGCAGGAAAGAAATTTATTGATAAATATGCTCTAAGAAAGCCAAACGGTATGTTTGTGGAAAAGACTCCAGAAGACATGCATCACAGATTGGCTTGGGAATTTTTTCGCATAGAAAGAAAAAAGTTCAAATCATCAATGACCTATGAAGAGATATTTGGTCTCATGGATAAATTTAGATACATAGTTCCGCAAGGTTCTCCTATGTATGGAATTGGGAATCCTTATACATATATAACTTTGTCAAATTGTTTTGTTATAGATTCTCCCGCGGATAGTATCTCTGGCATTATGCACTCAGATCAAGAATTAGCTCAAATATTCAAAAGACGAGGCGGTTGTGGTGTTAGTATTGAGTCATTGAGACCAAAAGATACAATCACTCATAATGCAGCAAAGACATCTACTGGTTCCATATCTTTTGCAGAGCGTTTTTCTAATACAACAAGAGAGATAGGACAGTCAGGTCGTCGAGGCGCATTGATGGAATCTACTAGCGTTCATCATCCAGATATTATGGAATTCATTACAGTCAAAAATGATCTTGTTAAATTAACAGGAGCTAATATCTCAGTGAAACTTACTGATGAATTCCTAACGGCTGTAGATAGCAAAAAAGATTACGAACTTAGATTTCCAGTGGACTCAAAGAAGCCAGAAATAACCAGCAGGCTTCCTGCAAGTGATGTATGGGACGCTATCTGTGAAAATGCATGGAAAATGGCTGAGCCAGGGATCTTCTTCTGGGATAATATCATAAGAGAATCTCCTGCTGATTGCTATGCAGATTTAGGATATGAGACTATTTCAAGCAATCCTTGTGGAGAAGTTCCTCTTAGCGCCTACGACTCTTGTAGACTTATTGTTCAGAACTTATATTCATATGTTGTTGATCCATTTACTAAGGGTGCTTATTTTGATTATAAGCTATATGGAGAGCATGCTCAAATAACTCAGAGATTTATGGACAACATGGTAGACCTTGAGCTTGAGATGATTAATAGAATCATAGGCAAGATAATAAAAGATCCGGAAGATGAGAATATCAAATCTGTAGAAATGAATCTATGGAAAAAGATTTATAAAACATGTAAATCAGGAAGAAGAACAGGAACAGGAATTACTGCTCTTGGAGATGCTATCGCTGCCTGTGGAATAAAGTATGATTCCAACAATGGAATAGCAATGACTGGAGAAATTTATAAAACTCTCAAATTGAATACCTATAGGTCTTCTGTTGATATGGCTAAAGAACTTGGAGCTTTCTCTATATGGGACTTCAAGAGGGAAAAGAAAAACCCATACCTTCTTAGGATAAAGAAAGAAGATCCAAGACTATATAAGGACATGAAGAAGTATGGCCGTAGAAATATAGCTCTAATGACAACTGCTCCAACAGGCACTGTGTCTATGATGACACAGACATCAGGCGGCATAGAACCTGAATACTCTATTGATACATATACCAGAAGAGTGAAAGGCAATCCAGGAGATAAGAACTTTAGATCAGACTTTGTTGATGACAATGGTGATCACTGGATGGAGTTTGAAGTAATGAAGCCAAAGCTTAAGACTTGGATGCAGATTACAGGCGAAACAGATATAAAGAAATCTCCTTGGTCGGGGTCTTGTGCGCCAGAATTAGATTGGAAGAAGCGAGTAAGGATACAAGCTACCGCTCAACAACATGTAGATCACTCTATATCTAGTACAGTAAACCTTCCAGAAACCGCAACAGTAGATGATGTAAAAGACATTTATCTTGCGGCATGGAAGCATGGTTGCAAAGGAATTACCGTATACAGAGATGGCTCTCGTACAGGAGTTCTTATTAAGAAAGAGACAGAGAAGAAGCAAGAAATTATGTTCAACAATGCTCCAAAGCGTCCAAAGAAACTGGAAGCAAAGGTTTTCCATACTGTTTACAATGGAGACCCTTATTTTGTTATTGTTGGAATGCTCGATGGTCTGCCTTATGAGGTATTTGCTGGACATAACGGCTTTATTGCGGCAAAGACAAAAGAATGCGTTATAGAGAAAGTCAAGAGAGGACACTACAGGGCTCACATGGATAATGGAGATGTAGTAGAAAACCTAGGGGAGCATATAACGGACGGAGAAGCTTCTATTACTAGATTGCTATCGCTGTCACTGAGACATGGAGTTGACGTTAGATACGCTGTGCTGACTCTACAGAGCGTCCCAGGCGACATGCAGGGGTTTGGCAAGGTTGTCTCTCGAATATTGAAGAGATTCATAACAGACGGAACAACAGCAAGCGGCTTTGGCGACGATGGGAAGACTTATGTATTCTCTGAAGGTTGCGTAAAATGCTTAGAAGATGGAACAAGTTTTTGTAACTAATAAAAGAAAGAAGAACCAAAAATGAATATACAAGTTAAGAAATTGGATAAAGAAGCAGTAATCCCGATTAGAGCAAATGGAACAGATGCAGGATGGGACATAGTAGCGATTGACGATGGGACAGTAAAGAAAGACGAATTTGGTAATGTTTTATATATTCAGTATAGAACAGGAATAGCCATTCAGCCTGACCCAGGATACCATACAGAACTATTTCCAAGGTCAAGCGTGACAAAAACTAATGTGTTTTTGGCAAACAGTATTGGCTTGATAGACGAAGGCTATAGGGGAGAGGTTGTAGTAAGATTCAAGTCAGCTTCTCCGGTTATGGCTCATCCAGTGGCATATTCAAAAGGCGATAGAGTTGCTCAATTGGTTGTTCGAAAAACAATAAATGCTAATTTTATTGAAGTAGAAGAATTGGTAGAAACGGAACGGGGAGAAGGAGGATTCGGTTCTACAGGCAATTAATATAACTACATATGGCGGATTTATCAACACAAAACGTAGTTGTTGTATACAGGGAATTCGATAGCGAAAGCGAAGAATTCGCAAACAGTTATAAAACTCTTCATGATTTAGATGATGAGCAAGTTATCGCTATACCCTGTTCGTCTGTAGAAATACTGTCATCTTACGCTGAATTTCAAACAGAAGTTGAAGACCCGATTTTGGAAGAAATCTATGGGTCTTCTTCTGCATTGTCAGATAGAATAATATATGCTATTGTTCTTATGCCCAGAGTTCCTGGCGGATTCTATGATAATACAACAATAGTCTCTTCAACCGCTCGTTTGTCTAGAATAAATTTTGCCTTTGATTCAGAAGAAAAAGGTGTTCTCAACCCACTTTATGATCCAAAGATTTTCGCAAGATACGATGAAGCTTTTATAGACAAGGCTCTTATCTGTAGTAGGTTTGATTCTCCCACAGGAGCGATAACTCGTGAATGGTTCCAGAATAACGAGATAGCCGTTCAACAGCAATCTGTTTCTGGTAGTTTTTTCTATGACCCATATGCTGCAATATTTAGAGCAGGTTCAGAGGATTATGAAACCGAACTTGTTTCCTTCTTGAATGGACTAGCTCAGTCTCTTGGGCTGAATATAGAGGAGACTGTTAGAATAGACCCATATATTGATCCAATTTTGCCAAAAGTTGAAGATGACTCTTTCGTATGGCAATGGGGAGCAGACGAAAGCACTCTTTCGTTTTTCAAAACAAGCACAAGCTTGAGGGGATTTTTCTATAATGCAGATTTTTCAGGGGCAGAAACAATTAGAGATATAGACTCAAGGAGTTGGCCTTTATTAGCAATAAGAAGCGGGTATGTTGCGACAGCAGGAGCTATGTCTGACGAAGGGGTTGATATATTTCTTAGGCCATTCCCATTCTTCAATGCATTATTTAGAGGAGCTAGCCTTGGAGAAGCATTCTTATTCTCTCAACCAAAACTAAATACCTCAATGGCTTGTTTCGGAGATCCTCTTCTTAGATTTGTATTCCCATTGCTATCGAATGAAAGCAACCTTACACAGGAAGACGATGCATGGGAGTTGATAGGAGATTGTTTCGCAAGAGCAATAGCCTCCAATTTTAGAAAAAGCAATATATTGAAGCAAATGAGAGATGATATTTTATCAGGGACAGATACTGATGTTATATTAGATCTTGCTCAATCAGCTAATCGCCTAGGTAAGGTTTATGAAGATCCAGATTGGAGAAATGACTACAATCATCTTGTTAAAGCATATATCAGTCTAGCGGTTGAGAGAAATGCTACCTCATTTCCAGCTCATTACCCATTTTTGAATGATTATTTAGATGAAACTGGTAAGAAGATGAGCGAAATAGTTCTCGATGCATCTCAGAATAATGTATTGAAAAATTCAATAAATGAAATACATCTAAGAGAAGAAGGATCATGGGAATTTGAATTTGTTCTAGAACACCCTGACGAAGAGAATTTTGCCTTCTACCAGTTTGAACTAGATATATCAACAACAGAAGACTTTGATGCCGATAATATAGTTATAAGCAAGCAAACTATATCATCTGTAAATAACTGGCAAAGACAGAATGAAGATGATGTATACGAACAAATGAGTACAAATGGGGTCACATCCAACTTTGAAGGCAAAAAAATAAGATATACCAATGAAGAGGGAGAAGAGCTGGAAAGAGGATTATTCTATTATTTTCGAGTAAGACAGAAAGATCAGCTAACAAATTATCCATATAGGACCTTCAGACAGATTATTTACAGATGATAGGAACATACAACTATAGATTGGTTACAGAAACCCTTGCTGAGTCTCAAGATTTGGGATCAGATGCTTTGAGTAATCTTATTTGCATGAGGAATGAGCTTCTTGGTTCAGATATAAATCAATATAATAGGTTTAGAAGAAACTTACTAAATACTATAGATGGAACATATAATTATATAGCTCTAAAGCATTTCAATCTATCTAGACCAATGCAGAAATTTGTTAGAAATCTACAAGATCATGTTTTGAAGCATTACGGAGAAGAATTTGGATATACGACTATAAATGAATTTCTTATAGATCAATATATACAGGTTCCTCAAACGTTTGCTGATATATCAGGCTTTCTTGGGTATCCAATTACAGAAGTTGGAGCAAAAGCAGCAAGGTGGAAAGACTTAGATGATGTTCAGTGGAACGAAATAGATTTGTCATGGCAAAGAATAGGTTGGGAAAACCTTTGAAGGGGAAATAAATGGCTTCAGATATATCAGCAGAAACACCAGCGAATACATATAAAGACTTATTGCATATTAATAATAATGGAGCAGGCCTTGATGGTACGCCAAAAAATATATATGCAGGTGGTGGTGTCGCAACTACTGTCAATATATCTACCACTCAAGTTTATGGAGATGCTGGCGATGGCGTTTGGGAAAACGTTATTCTTCAAGATCATAAAACAAAACATTTAGATAAGGGAAGTGTAGGTGATGCAACGGCAAACCCTACTGAGATAGATTTATCTCTTGCTTCTTCTGTCAAGATAACTCTTACTGATAATATATCAGCTATATCGCTTTTGAATGCTCCAGCAACAAACGATCATTATGAATTAACAATAATCTCAGTTCAAGGCAGCGGTCCTTTTACAATAACTTGGCCTACTTCTGTTAAGTGGCCTGGAGCAGTAGCTCCTACATTATCTTCCGCCAGTGGTCGGGCAGACATTTTTAGAATGTTTACTGTTGATCAGGGGACTACATGGATCGCATGGACCGTTGGGCAAGATTATGCAATCTAAAAGAAAGAACTAGTATGGCTAAGAAAAATACAAACCTATCAGAATCTTTGCGTCAAATAAAAAATGATATAAAGGCTGATAATGTAAAAAGAAAATTTGGAATCAAGCTGCCAAGCATTTTGGAGTTTGTTGAAGAAGAAAAATGGTTAGGTTTTGCTCACTATCCCAACCCTATTACTTTATATCCCTTTCAGCAAATAATGTTGAAATGTTTTTATAGAAACTCTGATGGCAACAAAGATTTGAAGTTGACGACAGAAGAAATACAAATGATAAAGGACAGCGGCCTTGACGATGAATCTGCTGGAGATCTTTTAGAAAAATGGGATAATGACGAAGTATTCAGAGAACTTGTTCTCGTTTGGGGTCGTCGTAGCGGAAAAGACTTTATTGTTTCTATTGTTGCTCTTTATGAGGCTATGAGATTGTTAGAGACTCCAGGCGGAAATCCTTATGCAACATATAACTTAGGCCAAGCGGCTCCGATGACTATTCTTACAATAGCGAACTCGTCTGCTCAGGCTAAGATTTTATTTAGAGAAATGAGACAGAAAATTCAAATGTCTCCATACTTTGATGACAAAGTAGGTAAGATAACTGATGACAGAATCTATCTTCTTACTCCTTCTGATAAAGAAGCTAATAAAAGAAACGTTGAGAAGGGCCTTCCCACACAACCAGGTTCTGTACAGATAGTAGCAGGTCATTCCAACTCTAGCTCGCTTGTTGGTCTTTCTTGTTTCGCTATCATCTTTGACGAAATTGGTATCTACAAAAATACAGCAGGATCTTCTTCAGGAGACCAGCTATATCACAACCTTACTCCTGCAACAAAAACTTACGTAAGAAAAGAATTCATATTAGATGATAAAGGGGATAAGGTTTTACTTGCAGATGGGACAGAAGAAACAAAATCTGTTATGGACGGTAGAGTTATCTGTATCTCAACTCCTCGTGGTAAAGAGGGTATATTCTATGATCTATATAGTAAGTCGCATAATGTGGACCATAGATTTATGATGAAGGCTCCAACATGGGTCATTAATCCTCATTTGCCGAAATCACTATTACTTGCTGAATCTCCAGAAATGTCGGATTCCAAGTTTGGTATGGAGTATGGCGCTGAGTTCTTTGGAACAGCAGGCGAAGCATTCTTCCCTAGAGATAAAATAGAAGATTGTTTCAAGAGACATCATCTAAAAATTGTAAATCATGGGCAGCCAGGGTATACTTATTTTGCCCACTTAGACCCTGCGACATCAAGTCATAATTATGCATTAGCTATTGTCCATCAAGAATCTTTCTTCAATGAAGAGACTCAGCGTATGGACTTTAGGGTTGTTGCAGATCATATTGCCCACTGGACTCCAATGGGAGAAAGAGTTATTCCAGTAGAAGAAGTTGATAATTATGTTATTGAAATGAATAAGAGATTTCATTTAGGAGAAGTTACTTATGACCTTTGGAATAGTAAAGAGAGTATATATAAACTAAGGAAGCAAGGCATACCTGCCAAGCAAACACCCTTTACTAGGCAGTATAAACAGGAAATATATGACAATATGTATCAGCTTATTATTAGTAATAGGCTGCTAATTCCTAGATATAAATTATTAGAAAATGAAATGATAAATCTTCAAAGAAGATGGATGGGTAATTCCTACAAAGTTATGCCAAAAATAGATTCTGATTGTAATACGGACGATATTATTGATGCTTTGGCGGGGGCTTGCTATAACATTAGTCAAAAAACAACTAGAGGATTACCTTTAGGAAAACTTGTAGATATGCCTGTGTCTCCTCAATCTGGGGCAATAACATGGCGTTCAATGCAGGGTACTCCGTATGGAACAGGCTCTGGCAGTAAGGTAGCAAAAGATATGGCGAATCGTTCAGGGGCGCATCCCTTCAATCGTCCAAACTAAGGAGAGAATATGTCAGGCTTTAACTTGAAAACAGAAAAAACAGCACAAGAAAAAATACATGATAAGCAACTAGAAGATCAAAGGTCCGACATTGAATCCAATGATGGGTCTCAAATACATGAGAAGATCATAGAAGACTCTAGAGGTGAAGGGCAGGGATCTGAATTAGATATTCCTGCTGAAACTCAAATGTCAAAGGTTCATGAAACTCTGAAGCAAGCCGAGCAGCTTACTGAAGGGCAGCTTACTGAGAGAGATAGTTATCAAACTCATAGGGATGAACTTGTTGATGATCATATTATGAAACCAATGGATGCGATGGCTGAAGCTAATTTCCAAAGAAAAGAAGAGGCATACTCTTCTTCTGACAAAGAAGACACTAAGTTCTGGGATGACTTTGTTGGGGTTCAGCTAGAGGGAGATGCTCATAAGGTTATCGCTTCAGACCCAGCAGAGGGAAGCCAATTGAATAACCAAACAGGAAGATTCAAGGGAGTTCTTGCTTCTAGCGATAATGTCAAGACAGCTTCTATACAGGAATTAGATGAAGCTATTTTTGGTATATTTTACAAATCTGCTTCAGAAAAAAGAGAACTAACAGAAGAAGAGGGAGAAGACCTTATCGCTCTGTCTTCTGTTAAGGTCGGAATATTGTCAAGCATACAAGATATATCAGAAAGCGAATAATGTCATTCAATTTGAAAAGATATAAATATTCTCGTCGAGGAGAAGAACCTTCAGAGGTTTTTACTCGTCCGTTTTTTAGAGAAAGAGATGTTTATGATACAACTCGATTACCTAATGATGGAAAAGGCTACAAACATACCACGATGATGAGTGAAGGTATGCCTGGAGAACCTGGCGATATTGCTGCTCCTTCTGGTGGCTCTCGAACAAGAGATGGCTCTCCGGAGCCAGACGACTATTCAAGGTATAATCCAGATGGCAGAGAAGACTCTCAGGATGCAAAGAATAAATTGCCTTCTGATACAGAACCAGATCAGCCATTCGGAAACGGATCAGGGTCTCAATATAATGAAGGTACTCAAACGGACTATGGCACAGCAGGTCACGAGGGAACTAATAGGGAGCCAAGCGATTCTCCTATGAGTATTGAGAGAACCGTTGAGAGAAAGCTTGGCCCTGGCGGTGAATTGGATAGAAAACCAACAATAACAGAAATGCCAAAGAAGAACCCGTTCAACAAATCGTTGAATAATGACGATACACCACTTAGACGTGTTAGAAGATTACAAAGGAGATAAAACATGCAGTTAAGAGTTTCTGAAAAAGTAAAAGGCGAATTATTCGTAAAAGAATTGGGCAAGACATTTAGAAAGGGGTCGAAGATTCCTATGTCTCAAGACCAATACAGCGCCTCAGCTACACAAGCCGCAATAAGAGCAGGATTTTTAGAAGTTATTGAGGGTGAAACCAAAGTAAAGCTAAAAGGGAAATATTACAAGAATATACACAAGAATGCAATATCTTTTAGATGTATAGATATGAGCGTTCCTTCAGGTTCTGTCTTCTTTGTTTCCGATCAAGTCACTGATGATCAAGAGATTTGGCTTGCTGAGCAAAAAGAAAGAATCGAAGAAGTAAATGCCAAAGAAATGATTGCTCCAAAGAAAAAGAAATCATCGAAAAAGACTCCTGCAAAGAAGAAAAAAGAAGCAGCAGTAGCTGAAGAAGATTCGTTGGTTGAAGAAGAAACATCCGTAAAAGCAGATCAGGGTCCTGAGACAAAGTTACCGGAAGAAGAGGAAGTAGAAAACCCAGAAGGTTCATATGTCCACGATCCAAGAGAAGATGCTGAACCAATGAAAATTAGAAGAGTAAGGAAGCCTGATACAACATGGGCTGATGATACTAAAGAAGAAGTAATCAAAGAGACTACTGACTTATTCGAAGAAGACGGTGCAGATTTGAACTTCGTAGATAATCCTACAGCCAAAGATTTGAACTTTGTAGATAATAATGGAGAAGTGAGTTAATATTGCATAATATTATTCTAAAAGAACTAAGAGTATTGGGCGTGTCTGTGGCAGATGGTAAATATCATATGTCGGGCAAGTCTTTTTCTCGTGAAGAACTTTTTGAAAATATAAGAAGCACTACAAAGAAGAGAAAAAGATTGCTTTGGACAATGTGGCATGAAGTAGCTATGGAACTAACTTCTGATGCGACAAACTCCTCTCCAACTGATTCTATTAGGAAATTATTTGTATCATCTCTACATGACCTATATACTCTCTCATGTTGTTTTGATGAGCTTGATAAGTGTAATGTTGTGAAAGCAATAAAAGTTTCATTGGATAAAGATATTGAGTCCTTTTCGTCTATATCTATGTCTAATGTAATAGACTACGCTCTTAGTATAGAATGGTTGAACCATCTTATAAGAAGAGATTTATATACAATTGCGTTAATAACTAAACTGAGCGAGTCGTTACAGACTGAAGCTACTGGCGTGGCAGGTCCTTGGTCCAGAACTGATGTTCCTATGCAGGAAAGAGTTTTCAAATGGGATCAGGTTGCTGGAGAAACTGCTGGTAGAGCGATGGACCGTAGAAATCAAAGAAGATATCGTCAAGGTTTTGAAGGTTATAAAGATCTTTGGCCCAACGAAGGTACTTATTGGAGAGAGATTCGCAATGAGCCGTATAAATTTGATGACAAAGATTCAAATCCTTATCCACATAGAAATACTTTATGGAGTTCCTAATGAATGATAGCAATTTAGAAAAATCAGCACAAACATCTCTTTTTGATTTCTTACTAGACTCAATTCCTGAATTGCAGTTCATAAGGAATAAGAAGAATGGCCCAAGTTCTGTAGAGAGATCTCTTTATAGCTTATGGTCAGATGCTGAAAATCAGATAAACTCCAGAAAGTTTCAAAAGCCAATAGGGATGGATGATGCAGTTGTTATGCAATTAGAATCTTCTGGCCTTGTTGAAGTGCATAATAAGAATATAAAAGTAACGAATAAGGGAGCTAACGCTATACAGAAAATCATTTTGAATGAAGAGACATCTATCTTTGAGAAGTCAGCAAGTCAAAATGGTATAGTAAAAGTTGCATCTATTCAGAATAATATATCGAGAGATACATGGTATCAGAGAATCAGAAACTAAAAACCTACTTAGTAGAATATGAGAACAAAAAAGTTAGAGGCAAGAAAAAGATGCTGAAAAAACTTTATTGGTATGATCATGAATACAAAGTTATGTATACTGTTTACGGAGACCAGCTTCGTATGAGATGGCATAAGGAGTGGAAAAAATCAATACCAGACGTTGAATGGGATAAGGAAGAAAAGAAGTGGGTAATGAAAGAACCTGTATACGAGGTTTCATTCAATTTAGCAAATAATAAAAAAGAGATAGAGAATTGGGTAAAGAATGTGGCTTCTAGATTGGGAGTCGAGTTGAATAGGGAAGAAACAGATAGCAAGGGTATAGCTATTGATGTCCCGTCTCATATTTCAAGCCAGATTGAATACTTGTTAGATAGGAATCTTTTCAGGCATAGGGAACTATAGGCATATGAAAATAATAAAATCAGAATCTTATAAAGAAAGAATTGATGGCGGTCTTGCAAAAGGAAAAACTCCAAAAGACTTTGATAAAATACAGTTAGAAAAAGGCATATCAATTGAGATGGAGCATACAACCGACAGAAAGATAGCTAGAGAGATAGCTATGGATCATTTAACTGAAGACTGCAATTATTATAAAAAGTTAGAAAAAATAGAAAATAAATAATGACAACATATTTTCCAAAACTAAGAATAACAATAGCTGATACTCCTTCGAAGCAAGCAAGAGGTCTTATGTTTGTTAATAAGCTTCCAGAAGACAAGGGAATGTTATTTGTTTTCGCTCATCAGCGTATTCTAAGTTTTTGGGGAGAGAATACTTTGATTCCACTTGATATAGCTTTTGCTGATATTGATGGCAATATTAGGGAGATGGGCAGTATTTCTGCTTTTTCACGGAAAGCTGTTAGAAGTTCAGTTCCTTGTGTATATGCCGTTGAAGCAAATGTTGGTTATTTTTCGGAAAACAAAATAGGTATAGGCGATAAAATTGAAATCGAAGAAGATGCAGACGGACATTATTTATCGTTTGCAAAAAAAAGAAGGAATGTATCTGCTGGAAAAGGAAGAAAAATAACAACCATTACCGCTCAGCTTGTCCCAGATATGGACAATACAGGCGATTTTGGGGTAGATGATGCACAGTCTAGATATGATTCGTTGCCAAAGCTCAGCCCAGGAGATATTGGGTCAGCTCTTGAAGACAATCAAGAAGACTTCACGCAAGATGTCCAACAGCCTTCAGAAGAGGACAGAGGACAACTTCCTGTTGGATTGCCAATGGAAGAAGAACCAATAGAGGAAGCTCCTCAGTTTGACAACGCATTTGATGCGACTGAATGGGCTAAACCTACAATGGAAAACGGCTTCGAAGGAAGCCCTATGAGAATAGATTATACGACGAAGAGCGGAAATAATATCATAAGAGACGTGGAACCTCATGGAATGTTTCATTCAGAGTCCACTGGAAATCAGGTTATGGTAACTTATGATAAGACGATAGGTGATATAAGGGCATTTATTGTAGGAAATATAAATTCATTCTCTTTTCTAGATGAAAAGTTTGAACCAAAGTTTAGGATATAAAATGGAACAGTCTGTAACAGATCTTATTAAAATAGCTCAGAACCTAGATGAATCAGGTTTTGAAGATCTATCTATTCGTTTAGATTCTATCGCTGATAGCCTCTCTGATATAAAGGTTGCTCAATACGTTGGCGCTCAAGGATACTGGATTAGAAACACTAGATGTTGGACTAATTGTTATAGGCAAAAGAGAGCTTCTTTCCCAGGCAAGGCAGCTCAAGAAGTTTGGGGAGAATGCCATTCAGAATATTTGGCCTCAATAAATAACGACGGTAGCAAATGGGACAAGTACGCTGAAACAGAAGAAGGCATCGTAAAAATTGCTTCTCAGAAATCTATTATAGACGAAAAATTAGCAAAACTAATAAGCGAAAAAGTAGAAAAGGGAGCGTCTACAGGACAGTCCGTTTTTGAATCCCTCAATGAATTGCAAGATTCATATGACTCAGAAGATATAAAGATAGCTACTCGACTGTTTGATTTTTCAGCAGAATTGTTTGACAAGAATCCCCAAGAAGCAATAAAGGTAGCTCATATCGCAGAAGGCTTTGTTAAGGAATCTCAATTATGGAGAGGTCTTGGCGGGGCTTTGAAAAACATGGGGCAAGGAGCTGTTGAGAATGTTCAATACTTTAGCTACATCAAAGATATAGAATCTAGAGCTAAGAGAATGTCAGGAATGATAGAAGGCCTAAATCAATCTGTTTCTAATGCTCAGAACTACTTCAATACTACACAAGCTCAGAATCCAGCGACTATACAGAAATTTGAAGCCGCTAAGCAAGTCCTAAATCAGGTTTCTCAAGAAACAATGCAAGTTGATTCTGTTTTGAAAAATATAAACAGAAACGTAGTAAATGTCTTACAAGGCGTTTCTCAGCAAAACACTTCTAATTTTATGGGTCAGGGACAGCAGTCAGCTCCTCAACAAGCAGCTCCTCAACAGGGTGGCGTTCCTTCTAATATATCTATGCCAGGGCAACCTGCTCAAGGGCAAATGTATCCTGCTCAGCAAAGCAATGTTCCTTCTAATATATCTATGCCGGGACAGCCTGCTCAAGGACAAATGTATCCAAATACAGCTCCTAATGCGGGCAATGGCAATGTCTCAGTTCCAAACCAAAACTTTGGACCACAGACAACTTTTGGCCCAGGACAAAATAAGCCCAGACGTAGGGCGCAACTTCCTAATAATAGGGGAACTGGCTACATTTCTCCTGAATCAGGTTCAAATCGGGAAGTAAAAAAAGGTAAAATAGCGAATAATGTCGCATATAACAGATCTAAGGCTTTTGGCACAACAATAGAGGAGTCCAAATAATGCAATTTTTCAGTAACAAAATTCCAGTAGGAAATAAATCAAATTTCGGTGATTTGATTCAGAAGATAGCTAACTCAAACGAGGCAACTATCAAAACAGCATCAGTAGAAGACCTAGTTGTCGCAGAGTGCGATGATGCGGACGAAGACTGCGTAAGAACAGACAAGCATAGCGGAGAAGCATCTCCTAAAGATCAAAATGGTGAAGCGGAAGCCGATGGCGAAAGCAAAACTGTTGATCCTGATGGCTTGAGCGCTGGTTCAGATAGCGACACAAAAGTTGCTAGCGAAGGAACAGCTACTCCAAGTGGAGCTGGCGACGGCGAAGACCTTGATGGGGTAAATACAGGTCGTTTCCCAGACGATTTTGATCCTCAGCAAGAAGCAGAAGACGAAGGTACTGCCGACGTTGAAGCTTCTACTGAAACTCAGATCAAAGAAGCTGGAGAACTTCCACAGGCACTAAAAGATCATCAGTTCAAAGCTAAGGGCGATTCAGATGATTCTGATTCAGACTCTGACGACAAGGATTGCGATTCAGATGATTCTGATTCCGATGATGACGGAGAATCTTGCGAAGCAAACTCAGGCTCTAAGCTTGAGAAAATAGCAAACCTTTCTCCAAAGGCAAAGAGCCGTTTGAAGGCTTATTGGAAGATGGTTTATCCTGAGGCTTACTCAGACGCTATGACTCAAGAGAAATAATAAAAACACGGAGAAAAAAGTGGCTATTGTACCAAGTGGAAACCGTAAATTTATGAAATTGCAGCAGGCTGTCGATCCAGTTGCTGGTCTTGGAGCAACAGATGTTGACCAAGAAGTTGTTTATAACAATGAACAACAGGACCAAGGTCAAGGCTCAGCTTTTGACTTCGAGGGACTTCAGCAGCAGATGGACGGTCAACCTCAAGAGAGTTTGAATGAAAATCCTCTCAGTGGAGATCCTATGGATCAAGCTGCTGAGGAAGAAGAGCCTTTGACTGATTTGGAAGAGAGTCTTGAAAAAGCAGTCTTGAAAAATCTTGCAGAGCTTGGAGTTCCTGAGAAAATGTTTAGAACCAAAGACGGAATTGATCCGTTTTTTCAGTGGGATGAAGACTTAGATAACGGAACTAGTTCTGGTTTCTACCTCATTCCATCTTACACTGAATCTAGACAGGTTAGTCGCAATGATGCAAAAGACTTAGCTCAAAGGATTGGTGCAGAATATAATCTTTCTCAGAAGATAACAAAAGAAGGCCACAATTTCAGAGTTAAATTTCAGACCAAAGCAGAAGAACCACAAAATGCTCAATATGGTACATCATTTGATAACCTATTGAAACCAGAAAAGGCTAGCGATATGTCTCGTGCAGCCTCTAGTAGTAATTCAATTATCACAGCAAATTCAAGCAATCAAACGCTTGATAATCTTTTCAAGCAATTCAAGGGGAAAAACTAATGGCAAGAATTCAAAAGACATCACAAGAGCATAATCTTAGTATTTTTGATACTCTTGATCAGAAGCATATCTCTATTGAAGATAGGCAGCCAGAAATGAAGCAACCTAGACAGAAGGAGTCAAGCTTTGATCACTCTGTCGGGGGAGCAACTGCTGCTCCTAAACTATCTCATAACTCTATTGATGAGATAGATATGGTAAGAGGAAAGAGCAGCGTAAGATCTGCTCGCTGTGGTAGTATTAGTAATGACCTGTCGTCTAATAACGCTATGGGAGTTGCTGGTAAGAATACTATTTGTAATCCAGATTTCTTAGATAAGCTAGCAGAAGCTGTTACTAATAAAGAAAGAACATTGGCAGAAAAGGACTCGATACAGAACCAGAGATCAACACGTCAATCTGATTATAAAAATAGCGGAGCAGTAAAACTCGGAGAAGATGATGAAGCATATCTTGCAAGAAATGCATCCTCTATAGATTCATCTTCTAGAGAAGCTAATAACAAGGGCTGGGTTCCTAATGGTACTATAAGTATTTTTGATAATGAAGACTTTGAAAGAGTTCAGCCTACTCTAGGCGAACAGATGACTAAGAAAGAAGCATCAAAAGATGATTCTTGGAGAAGCTATTCAAAGAACGCAACGGTTAGAGATCAAGGGCTTAGCGCATTCGATAAGATGGCAGAGTCTCATGATAGCGAATATAGAAATCACCACCAAGACTCAACTGATAAATTGTTTGAGATATTGAAGGCTTCCAAGAAAGTAGACTAATAAAATGGCGCTACCTCCAAATGCTGTAAATATGCTTCATGACACCGAACAATCGGTAAGCGATTTAATATCAGGAAATCTAGGTGTTATGCCAGAAGGCTTAGATCCTGATCAGCAAGAAGAATTTCGAGCAAGACAATTGGCTGCTTTGCAAAATGCAGATCAAGCTGTTTCTCTTGTTACAGATACTCAGCAAGAAGTTGGTCAAGTCATGAATGATGCCGCAGCGCAATTGCCTGCAATGGCTAGTTCTTTGTTTAGTCTTGAAAGGTTTGCTCAAGAGCAATTTATGCAAGAGCCAATGATGCAAGAAGATCCAATGATGCAGGATCCAATGGTGCAAGAAGAAGTCCAAGAGGACACGGTAATGGGATTTACCAATCATATAGATTTATTTCATTGGCTTGAAGAGCAGTTTACTCAAGGAGTAGACTCTTCTGATATAAGAAGCCAATTGATTACAATAGTGGGGGAGTCTGAGATTTTAGATCAAAATGGTTTCCCAATTGAGCCAGCAGAAGTCGTTGCTAGCGAATTAACAAATTACACAGAAGCTCTAAATTCTGACAAACTAGAAGAAAGAGCATCTATAGCAAAAAGGATTTTTGACGTTATGCCACAAAAAGATACCTCAGAAAATGAAGTCTCAGTTGTTGAGAAAACAGTAGCAGAGACTAATGGAATCCTTCGTCGTTTGGCTTCCGAGCTTGCAAATAATCAGACCAAAGAGAGTTCTTCTGGTTTCAATCTAAGCAAAGTTGCTCAGCATAAGACAGTAGAGAATGTAATAATGCATGGTCCTGTCGGTAATAGGATAGACCCATTTACTGGATATCTTATAAACGATTGGCATGTCTATGAAAGAAATAAGGGATGGGGTCTTCGAGCAGGAGACGCTATCGGTATTGATTACGAAGCTTTATGGAGAGGCAACGTAATGGATAAATACAGCCGTCCTTACAGAAACAAAGATGGAGATTGGATAGGCGGATATATTCAAAAGAGATTTGAAGTAGATAAGTTTATTCCAGAATCTAATAACCTACAATTGAAGCCTGGACAAAAGAGAAAGCCTTATGTGGCAGAGTTTGCTTCGCAAGAAGCTAGACTACAAGATCTTCGTTCGAAGGAAGATTCTAGAGGTCGTGTTTTTAATGATACGAGCAAGCCTTTCAATTGGAAAGAAGCTCAGAGCTGTAAAAAAAAAGTGAACGGCTAACTAAAGAGGCTCTTTTCGGCCTTAAGCTAAGAAACAATACCCCAGAAGATATGCCCGCCGAGGTAGATCCTTCTGGGGTATCTTATGATATCAATATGATTGGAAAACATAAGACCGAAGAATATTCAGGCCCTCAACCAGGCGTTGATTTTTTCGAAGGAGATATGGTAGAGATACTTCATCGAGGAAGACCTACTGGCATGAAGGGTGTTATAAGAAGGTTTGAGGGAGTAAGAAGTGGAGTTCCATATGCAAGAGTTGCAATAGAAGGGGTTCAGGGCGGAGACGTGGTTGCCTTGAATTCTATGCAAAAGATAGCTCAATTTATGGGAGAAGGACCTGGTAGGCCAGAAGCTGACCCATTTGTTATGCCTGATATCGGAGAAACGCAAGGACATGCTCAAAAGAGAAATAAACCTGCTCTTCAAAAGACTTGTCCGATTTGCACATCTACAAATTCTGCAAACGCACTGAACTGTGTAAATTGCGGAGCAGATTTGAAGAATCCGTATACCGTACCAAGACAGCCTACTCAAAAAATGTCTCAAGTTGGAACATATATGGTGAATCCTCCTACTAATAGAGATGTAAAAAGTCCAACTCAGGAAAGCTTTGAAAGAAGAAAGAAAAGAGTTGACAACAAAAACAAATTGTCATCAGATGAATTTGTCGATATAAAGGGAGAGGATCATGACGAGCAGGTGGCTAATTCCGCTATATCGCTTGGCATTATCTAAGGAGATGAAATAATATGGCGATTAATAAGAATAACAAGCCTATAAAAATGAATTTGCCAGATAAGAAGACTAAGAGGATAGCTGCTGCTGCAAAAACAGGACAGCAACAACCTCTTGAGAAAAATTCTATTCAGGGAAAAAGTTATACAGCAAGTGGTGTTGTTGCTGTCCCCTTCTCTAAGACTGCACAGCAGCTTGGCGGAGGATCTAATACTTTATTCACACAACCAATGTTCTTTTCACCATTGCATACTCCTCAAAACTGGCAGATAGCTAGTAAGAGGCAAGAAGTCTATCAATGGTCTAGGTTTTATTACGAAAATGAACCAAAGGTTGCAGCAGGCATTGATTTCTATTCGCAATTTCCTATAAATGGTTTCAAATTGGAATGCAAGAGCAAGAAGATACAGAAGTATTTCGAGAGACTTGTTGATAAACTAGAATTGTTAAGAATGCTTCGACTTATATCTCATGAGAGATTTCTCTTGGGGGATGTTTTTGTATTCTTAGATATTGATTCTCCAGACTCAAGAGGAGAGACTGATGTTCCATCAGGAGAGCATACTCATGCTGATGGTACTATTAGTAGAATTATTATTTTGAATCCTGATTGGATTGAGGTTTATAATACTCCTTTGGCTGATGAACCAGAGATAGTTTTGATGCCAGATGATGAATTGAAGAAGATAGTTCAGATGAAACAGCCTAAATCTATATACGATAGGCTCCCAGATGAAATAAAAGAACAAGTATTGGCTGCAAGGCCTATTAGATTATCAAATAGAGTTACAAGCCATATAAAGCATGGTGGAGCGCCATACGGTACATACGGAGAATCATTACTTCGTAGACTGTTTACAGTTCTTGCTTATAAAACAAAACTAATGACGGCAAACTGGATTGTTGCGGAAAGACTTGTTCTTCCTGTTCGAGTTGTAAAAGTTGGAGATAAAGATCGTCCAGCAGGCGAAGATGATATAGCTGATGTGCAATCACAGTTAGGTGCGGTGGCTAATGACCCTAACCTAACCATCGTTACCCACCATGCCTTTGATTACGAATGGTATGGAGCTACAGGTAAAATTCATAACATAACAAGTGAAATAGAAACAATTGGCAAAGAGCTTCTAGACGGCATGATGCTAAACCAAGCTCTTCTCAATGGAGAGATGGCAGCATATTCCTCAGCACAGGTTGGTGTGGAAATGCTTATTCGTCGTCTTGAATCTTGGAGAAATGAATTAGCAGAATGGGTTGAAAAGAATATATTCCTTATTGTTTCAAAAATGCAAGGCTTCTTAGATGAAGATGCGTCAAAAGAAGCAGGAGAATCGGTATATATAACTCCAACTATAAAATGGGATGACCTAAGACTTAGAGACCCTTCCAATAGAATACAGCAGGCTATACAGCTAAACCAAAACGGCATTATATCAAATCAGACTCTTTTAGAAATGTTTGACCTTGATTACGATCAAGAAGTTCAACGAGTTCGAGAAGAACAGGTTATGGTAGACCCAATGGGCGGTCAAATGCCTGGCGGAATGCCTGGCGGCGACCCAATGGGCGGCGGCATGGGTGGAGGAATGCCTGGTGGAGACCCAATGGGCGGAGACCCTATGGGTGGTGGAATGGGCGGCGGAATGCCTGGAGGCGACCCGATGGGTGGCGGAATGGGTGGCGCTCCGGGCGGAATGGGTGGCGCTCCTGGCGGCGCTCCTATGGCAGCAGGAAATGCTCCTCCTCAAAGAATCACAAAGAGAGGTAAAGCTGGCCCGAAAGAAGAAGAAGTTGAGCCTGTAGTTTCAAAACAAGTTCAACTAACAAGACCAGAAGCCAAAACATTGAGAATATTGAACGAGATAGATACTCCATATAGTCCTTATATTCAATATAAGGTTCAAGTTCCTGGCGGTCAACAACCTTATTCTTTAGATTTTGCTTTCCCTCAAATAGGATTAAACGTAGAGGCAGACGGAGAAAAGTGGCACACAAGTCCAGAAGATGTTCGTTCTGATAAAGAGAGAGATACCAAGCTAGCTCAGCAAGGATGGACTGTTATAAGGATTAGCGAAACATCTTTGAATGAAAATGCAGATGGGGTAAAAGATCTTTTAGGTTCAGCAATCGTAGAGGCTGCTGAATTAAGAAGGAAAATGGATAAAAAATCATCAATTGATTCAATAAGACTTGTACAGGCTTATGTAGAGGACAGATTGACTCCGCATGCGGTTAGTATTAGTAAACCAGGAATTCAAGAGGATTGACAATGATTGAGTTTGATCTTTCAAAAATAGCTAAGCATACAGGCGGTAGAACTCCTATCAAGGAGAGAGGTATACAGTGGAATGAACATTACCACGAAAAATCTCTCGGACTGAAAAAGAAGTTTGAAAAAGAATTAGGCCCAGGCGGATATTTTAGATGGGAAGGTCATGACAGCACGACTAACTCAGATTATTATGTTGTTGTTGGTCCAACCCTTCATAAGGGCATGGGTAAAGCTTTCTTTTCAGGAGTAAAAAGATTGCCACCAGAGGCAGAACGTAAGGGAAATAGCTATAGCCCTTATGGTGAATATTTCAAAACAATGAAAGCTGCTCTTGGATATGCAAATGAAAAATGGGGAATACCTACGCCAAGGGGAACTCCTAATTATACTCAAAATAACTTACAAAATGTAGATATATCAAAACATGTTAAGGGGTAATTGATGAAATCCACCAATATAAAATCGGTAATGAGAAATCTTGCTAAGAAGGCAGACATGCCTATGTTTGAAGACATGGGTGGTGATGGTGGAGCTTCAGGCACTCAGCCTAGAGTTCAATGGAAGAAATTCAATGCAGGACAGCAGTCTAACTTGCCACAGGGCGGTTCTATTCCTCCCGAAATAACTTCTAGACTTGGAAACAAGATGAAAGAATTCAAAGTAGAGTTCGAGGAGTTTGCGAAGAACGATAATACAGGAACTATTCTGACAAAATATAGGGGAATGATTTTTCCTTATTACGCAACAGACTTCATAGGTAATGATAATCCTGGCATGACAGAAGCTATGCCATCTTATCTAAAAGAGACATTGAACTTTGTTAGAGAAAACAATGTCGTTCTTCCATCTATATCTCAAAGTGGTGGAAAAGGCATTGGTAGTCCATATTGGATTAGCCATTATGGTTATGCCTATCAAGATCAAGCTGAGCAAATTGGTAAAAAAGTAGAAAAAGGCGACAGAACTAGAGCTAGAGAAATAAGAAAAGTTCCAGCTCAATTAGCTGATAGAAATCAGTGGCCTTGGGGACCGTACTCTATTCAAGAAACCGAAAATGGAGCAGGCATTTTTATTGATACTTCAAATAGCGCCAATTCTATTGGTGTTGTTCCTGTTTTAGATCCTAACGGAAACCCTAAGCCTAGATGGAGACTGTTTGAAGGCGACCTTGACCCTAAGAGTTCCGCATCAAATGTTATTATATATGATGGGCCTAATGGAACAAATATAAAACCGGCAAAAAGAGTAAACATCGGTAGAATGTTTGAGATGGATGGTAGATCTGCGGCTTTAGATGCATCGGGTAGTCCAATCACAAAACCAGGCATGAATGAAACTCAGATTAGAAAAGCTAGAGAAGCATACGAACTCTACGAGATGAGACAGAATGCGATAGAAGATGGAAATCTCTACCAAATGAAACTAACAGAGCAAGGTACAGTTCTTCTCAAGAACGTTCATAGCGAAGATGATTGGTATCCAATGTCTTCTGCTCAACTTAGTTCTATATTGAAAGACGGATGGAATAGCGATTTACCTGAAGTAGCCGTCGTTCCTGAAAGAAGCAGTTCTAATCAGGAAACAGGGCAGGATGCTTTTGGTAAGTTTACTATGCCAGAAGAATTGTCAGCTAAGCTAAGCGAAGAAGATGGCATGGCATATTACAAGTTGGGACAAGAAGGCCCTCAAGAAAGTAATGACAGAAATCCTTACAGTTTTGAATCATTGAGAGAATTATCATCCTTATTGAGCGGTGGAAAAGTTTCAATCAATTCATTTAGACTTGCAGTTATTGGTCCAATGTTTAGTCAAGCTAGAAATTTGGGAGAGGGACAAGCTGTCTTATCTAACCCAATGATGATGTCTCCTCAAACCTCAGTTGATCCAATGAGTAATACATTGGCAGTAGACAGGGGTGTAAAATGGGGCCTTCATATAACAAACCATGCACCAGGTAGAATGAAAGGTGTTGGAGACAGAGGCTCTAACGCATGGAAGAGCTTTACTACAGATTCTATTGAAGAAGCTTTTGACCTACTTCAATCAGAAGCTTTGAAGTTTGACCAGAACGCTGACGTTTCTGCAATAGGAGCTGATGCCGCAAGTATAGCCCAAAAAGCTTTGGGTAAAACTGTAGAAATGCCAGGTGGACAGCAACAACAGCCTCAATTGCCGATAGATAATCAGGTAGAAGCTCCGAATATGTTGCCTCCAACAGTTCAGCCAATGGGCGTAGATAATATAAATAATACAGCATCTGTAAAGAAGATGATGAGACGGTTTTCGAAAAAATAAGAAGGAAAAAGATTACTTTATTGGTAGCAAATATACGGTAATTATTAAAAAAGGATAGAATATGAGCTTTGTAAAAAGATCTTCAACAAATATGGCTATACAACCCCTTAACATTCCAGCAGGAAATGTTTGGGATCTTATAAATACAGAAACACTTGAAAAAACTGCTTCTTTAGTAAAAGACAAGCAGATAGACCTAAACGGTTTTGATATTTCTGCTGCTGTTGATAGTAATCCAGATCATCTTTTTGTAAAAGTTTTTGCAATAAAAGAAGATGAAGTAAATGATAATGGAGATGCATTCTCTAAGTCAGAACTAAAAAGAGCAGCTCATACTTTTGTAGACTGTCCTGTTTTTGTAAATCATCAAAATGATGATGTTGAAAAAGCAAGAGGCAAAGTAGTTCATGCTTGGTACGATGAAGAAGCAAAGGGTATCTATTGCGTCAACATGGTAGACAAGACAGCATATCCTCAATTAGCAAGAGGTATTGAAGAAGGTTACATCGTTGGAACTTCTATGGGAGCCCAGGTTGGATACTCTCTCTGTTCTATATGTCATAATAAAGCCCATACAGCAGATGAATTCTGTACTCATATCAAAAACCAGAAGACTAGACAGTTTGCTCTAGCAAGTCATGATTGTAAATATCATGCAAGCTCTAACAAGCCAGAAGGCGATTGTCCTGTTTGCGGTTGCGAACAAGGCAAGAAGGTTGCTAATAAAACAGCAGACACTAAAGTCTTTGAATGGAACTATGATATCAACTTTATAGAAGATAGCTTTGTTGTCAATCCTGCATGTCATGATTGCCTCGTATGCGATATCCTAAATTTACCAGCAGTTGAGAGTAAATTTGCTGAAAAGGTTGAAGAGCTAAGAAAAGTTGCTAATTCATACGAAGCGAAGATTGTTTCAGGAAGTATTACAAAAGAATCAGGACGAACAGAAGTAGATGCCCTCAATGAGGCAATGAATCTTCTAGAAAAGGTAACTCGCTCTATCATGGCTCAAAAGCAGCAGGTTGATATGGAATATGCAAGCGACCTTATAGATGTCCTCGCTAAGGTTCAGGGAACAACAGATGAGCTTATCGAAATGGGATATACACAGCTTCCTTCTCCTAGCGATTCTGAAGTTATGTTTGGAAATAACAGTCAAGCTTCTCCTCCTGATGGCGGTGGGGCTGAACAAATATCTGACCCAAGCCAAATGCAACAGCAAGCGCCACAGATGCAGCCTCAGGCTCCTGGCGTTCAAACAGGAAATCTTGGAAACGAAGTGGGAACTATAACAAGACCTACTTTTTCCTCCTCAAATTCAGTAATTAAGGAGGATATTTCTGAGCAATCCAATAGTTTAAGAGATAATCTAAATAAAATCTCTAATGACTTAGCAATCGCTCAGTCATTTTTAGAACAACGAAAGTTAACATTGTCAATGGTTGGCGAAGTTTACGAAGCAAGAGATAATAATGATAGGGTTACAATTTCTGAAAATTCAGATGGTAACACCTATGTCGGTAAATGGAATGATAATAACCTAGTTGGTTGGTCTTCCAGGAATGAATTCAGCCCGGAATTGAGTCAGTTAATGACAAAAGATCCACAAGCGGCTGCGGAAACCATACTTAGTGGATATCAAAAGGAGTCAGGTTCAATGTCTAACCCAAACAAGACAGCAGCAGGTCAGGGAGTAAATCCAGAGCAAGTTGAGATAATAACTCAGAAGCAGCTCGAAAATTCTAATCTCCCTTTACACGGTCGCCAAGATAGCGTCTATAACACAATTACTGAAGGCGATGAGCAAATCGGTGGGTCTGAAAGATCAAACGATACGACAACTGATTCTAATCAGGTTCGTTCAGGTACTTATGAATTCATTACTCAATCTCAGCTTGAAGAGATTTCCGAGGGACATATAGCTCGTTGGAGTTCTTTCCCTGAAATCATCACTGAAAAGCAATGGGATGAAATCAGTAGAGAAGTAAGCGGAAATATTGATGAATCATATGTTGATTCAATCACTCAGTCACAACTTATTAGTATCAGAGACAAGCATCGTTGGGAAGAGCCAAATGCTGTTACTCAGGATCAGCTTGAAAATCAAAAGGGAACAATGCCACACGCTGGCGATTCTACTCGTTTAAAGGCAGCTAACTCATTCGATCCAAAAAGCCTTGTTCGTTCAGCTACAAATGCTGTAGCGGACGCAATCGCTAATTACGGATTGTCTCCTACAGACCTAAGAAAAGCTGTAACTGCATTTACAAGCAACCCACAATCTCAAATCAAGGCATCGTATTTGACTCTTGTCAACGCAATGCCATCAAAGATTGAATCAAGAGCCGATGCTCGTGCGAGAAGCAATTACTTCTCACGAATAGCTGGCTCTTCTTCAAATTCTAAACCAGTTGATTCCCTATTGGGAGCAATGGGAGACAACCTTGGCTACGCTAAGGCTGAAGACTTCCTTGATGCGGTCAATTTTGTTGTAACTCAGAAAGACGTTTTTGCTTCAGCAGAACGTTCAGCTAAGCAAAAGATGGCATCAAACACAGCAGAAGATGTTGTTGTTGATAAGAATTCACAATTTACTAATGCATTTGCTGAAATAAACAATGAAGGCCTATTCAAAGTCTGCGGAACTCTTTCTGTGGACCTTGGCGGCGTTGACGCAACAGACCCTCAAGCATTCTTCTCTGCTGCTCTACCTTATGTAGAAAGCACAGCAGGCGAGTCAAACCTTGTTATTGCTAATATTTCAGTTGACGAAGATTCTGGAACTTTCGAGATAATCGCAAAGACAGAAGAAATCGCAACAGAAAAAGAAATTGAAGCATTCGCTTCTCTCCGTTCAGGAAACTTCAAGTCTGCTAGCTGGAATGTAAAGGCTGAAAAGATTGATGAAGAAATGGGTTATGGAGATGAAGAAGATAATCAAGCAAATGACAATGAAGCTGAACGTGCAGCAGTAGCTGAAGAAGCTAAACAGCAAAGAGCAGCTTCTAGACAAGAAACAATGGAAAGAACAGCACAGATGCAGGGAGGTCAAATGCCAGCAGGTCTTGGCGAGGGCGGAGGCGGTGGATCATCCATGCCTACTCCTCCAGACGCAGCAGGCGAAATGGCTCCTGTAGAAAATCTTGGTGGAGCTGAAGACCCTCTAGCTGCCGAAAGCGATTTGGCAGACGGAGACTTAGATCCAGCCCCTCCAGGTACTAAATGTCCTGTTTGTGGTTCAGAAGATGTTGATGTCCTCGATGGAAGAGGTAAGTGTAACAACTGTGGTTCGGAAATGACTTATAAAGTTGATATCGAAGTCACAAAATGGGTTGGAACGCTTGGCGAAGGCGAAGGCGATGACGAAGGAATGGAAGAAGGTTTCGAAGGCGAAGGCTTCTCAATGGAAGACGAAGGTTTCGACCAAGACATGCCAGTTGCTGCTTATACAAGAATAACAGACAAGGCATTGAAGAAGATAGCAGAACAAGGGATAACTCTTGGATCAATTAGTCCATACACAGGTTCATCATCCACTGTTGAACTAAGTAATGGCGAACGATTCTGCTTGAATACTGGCCGTAAATACTCATTGGCTCAATCCATGAAGAATGACAATTGGTTCGTTCAATGGACATGGACTCCGCCAGTCGTAGATCCTTGCCCTTCATGCAAGAGACTCAAGAAAACTTTTGCATCTGCACTAGATCAATTTGGAATCAACGATGTTGAATTCGAAAAACTATCTCTAGAAGATAGAGGCAAGGTAATTCTTTCCATGAGCAATAAGGGTTTATTGAATAGAGTCAAGACAGCTTCTAACGAAGTTACTGTACTCAAAGAATTCAAGAAGGCTCACTCATTCGGCCCAGGGGATACTTTCCCAACCGAAAACTGTAGAGAACTTCTTGCTCGTAGATTTGGCGAAAATGCATTGGCACTAAGCGGTCCTGATGAAGGCGAGAACCTTGTGGACTCTGTTTGCAAGAGACTTGCTTCAGCTAATATTTACAGCGATAAGATTGCACTTAAGATTGCAAGCATATGGTCACAAGACGATGCCTGTATTGAATGTCTAGAAGACTTTATCCGTAGTGGGTTCTCAGCTAAGCAAGCTTCATTAGTTTGCGACCAGTTGAAAACTAAGTATGCTATGCATGAAGAACTATTGGCAGAAGAATTGGAATCTCCATTCGGAGGCGAAGAAGAAGGTCTTGGAGTAATCGAAGATGTTATGGAATCGCCAATGGAAGAGTCATTTGATGACATGGACCCATTCGCTGAAGATTCTTCAGAAGAAGGATTCATCTCTGTTGATATCCCACTAAGCGTTCTAGAAAACTTTGACGAAGCGATTGATAAAGCTTTAGGAGAAGACCCTTCTGATGAAATGCACCACGATGAATCTATTCTTCCTGAAGGCGATGCTGAAATAGCTTTGCCTATGGATGCTGTAGACGCAATTGATGGGGCCGCTGATGAAGCTCTAGATATGGCTGTTGATGTTGCTGATGCAATGGAAACTGCTATTGGTGGAGAGTCAGAAGAATCTCCTATCGAAGATGAGGGAAGCGAAGGCGGCGGAGAAGCTGTTGACGGAGAACTTGGCTTTGGCGGAGAAGATGAGGATGAGGATGACGATGGCGACGATGATGACGACCATCCTGGTGGAGGATATCCAAAAGGAAAAGAAGACGATGACGGCTCTCAAGTAGTTGAGGGTGGCCATTCAAATCATAGCTTTGCTAATAATTCCGAAAACATTAAGAAGGAATCTTCAGCTACTATATCGAAGGATAATAGCATCCCAACACAGGAGCAGGTAATGCGCGATTCAGATGCCTTCAAGCCAGGCAAAATAACTAAGTCTCACAAAGTAAGTCTTGACCTAAGCCGTGTTGCGGAACTATTGGGAAAAGAAGCTTCTGACTCAGCTATAAAGCAAAAGAATGTTCAAGATGATTCTGATATACAGCCTGTATCTGATGGATCAACTATGGGTCACGAAGACAAATTAGCATTAGAAGATCCAGATGCCCCTTCAGTGGGAGCTGGCGCAACTATGGGTAATGAGTCAGATGACTTAGCTAAGACAGATGTTCCTACCGTACCTGCGGGCGGCGGAGAAATGGGACATGAAGCAGACCAAGGCTATACAGCCGAAAAGGGTCATGAATTCACAGGCGGTCTTGATGGAGCTGGAAACAGCAAAGCAGCAAACCGTTCAGGAACTTTGAAGACAAGCGATTATACATCTGATTTAGCAGAACGCTTAGTATCTGTTGCAACTAAAGTTGAAGAAGCTAAGCCGGTAAGCGATGACGAAGATGTCAAGCCTATCTCAAATAACAAAGACCATTCTAACACTCCAGAGGGAAGTAAGATTACTCCTTTTGAAGAGTCAGACAATGCAGAAGTAAATAGCGTACCAGAAGGCGACTCAAAAGCATTCATGGGACACGAACAAGAAAGTATCGGAGATGTACCGAAGGCTCCTAAGCACCAACCAGATATTCCAACTGGCGGCGGAAGCAATTCGGATTACGATAAGAACGAAAAGAATAATCCTGAGAAGCAGGAAAAAATTAAAGGCACGGTCATTGCTGGTAGCAATGAAGAGTCATTGACAGCTCAAAGAAATAAAGCAATTACGGTTGCGGCCAGAATGCTACAAGCAGATATTATAACGGCAGATCAAATGCCTTCTAAAATCAGCGAACTAGCTCAATATAACACTGATCAAATCAGCGATATTGAAAAGGCTATGTTTGGGGTTGTTCAAAAGGGACTCGACACCGTGGCGCAAGGCACAGAGAAGCCTTTAATCATCGCAGAGAGTAGCAACAAAAGAGACAAAAATGCAGAACTGTCAGATCGAATTCAAGGTTTGTTTAGTTTGCATCAGGACAACGAGTTAGCTGCTGACGATGATATCGCCAGTATAAGGCGGCGACGGTAAAGAGAACTGTATTTAGAACACACCATTAAGGAGAATCAAAATGGCTCTTATAGAAATCTATCATGTTATTGCAAGTAATTACAATGTTGACCCAGCACACGATGCGGCAGCAAATCCAATCCTCGAAGGACAGTTTGTCGGACTAAACTCCGGCGGATTCGTCACTCAAACAACAACTGGTAATGTTATTACTCAGTTGCCTCACGGTCTCGCAGGCGACACAATCGCCTCAGACAGTGGAGCTACCCCATACGCTGCGGATATCGTAATCGGCAGCGGCGGAGCAACTCGCTCAACTTCTAACCGTGTCTCTGACTTCTTCAATGAAACTCAGGGCTCAGGTAAGATGACTGTCTATCACGGCGGCGGCGAGTTCTTCACTGACCAATACGCTACAGGCCAAACCTGGACTCCAGGCGGCGACTGCTACGTTGACACATCAGGTCTTCTAACAATGACAGACGCTGGCTCAGGCCGTGTTGTTGGTCGTGTTGTTGAAGGTCCTTCCGAATACCCATCTGGGGTTCCTGGCACAGATGTTGAGGGTTCAATTACCCTTGGCGAGTTCGTCAGGTTTGTCTTGACCCTCTGATCTAACTTGTTGTTAGTCGGTAGAGTCTGAGGCGTGGAGAATGTTTATTCTCTAAAGCCTGAATGAAAAGTCCAATATCTGGCCTCATAAATGGGGCTACTAGGAGAAAAAAATGTCACATGTAAAAAATAATCTTTCAGATGAGCAGAAAGAAATGATCATTGCTCAAGCTCTAGAAACAGAAGAGGGTCGTACCGCTCTTGCTCAAGCTATGGTAGAGCCAATTCGTCGTTCACTAGAGTATCAGGCCGTTGGTCGTAAGTTGCTCATGGTTGACGAACTTCCACAGGGCGCATTAGCTCGATACGAGAGAGACTTAGCTTCCGTAGCTCACGTCGTCGCTCGTCGTGGTGCAGTTCCTGACCAAATCCAGGAAGGCGAAGAAATTCTCGTTCCTACTTGGGAAATAGCTGCTAACCCAACAATCCGTCTTTCCGAGATCAAGGCTCGTAGGTTCTACATCGTAGACAGAGCGCAGATCAAGGCTAAGGAAGCAATCCAAAAAGAAGAAGATACTCAAATCTTCAATGCTTTGATTGCTGCTGCTGACGCTTCGGCTCAGGCACAAATTGTTATGGACATGGGTTCACTATCAACAACTTCGCTCAACTCGGCTTTCCGTTACATTGAGCGTCATGACTTGGTAGCGACTAAAATCGTTGTCCATGCTAACCGATACGCAGATATCCGTACCTTCGGTAAGGATTTCTATGACGAAGCTACTGTTCGTGAGATTCTAACAACTGGCCTTTACGGTCACTTGTGGACAGCGGACATCCACGTTTCCTCACGTATGCCTACTAACACTGTTCTTGTTGTTGCTTCGCCTGACACTGTTGGCGCGTTCCCAATTAGACAGGACATCACTGTTCTTCCTGCTGACGATCCGAAGAAACTACGTCTCGGATGGGTCATCTACGAAGAAGTTGGAATTGCTGTTATCAATGATTACGCAATCTCCAAGATCACAGTTGACGAGGCTAGCTAATTTGTAAAATAGAGCTTTAGAGGCTAATAACATCTAATTCAAAGGGGAGAGTTCGCTCTCCCCTTTTTATTTAATGAGTGATACAGTGGCTGAAATGCTTACAAATGACGAAATAATATTTCAAGGAGAAATAATATGAACGTAGAGCTAACTTACAGAGAATTGGCAGAAATGTCAACTGCATTAAATAATTTCGTATCAAATGCTAAGATACCAGCGAAATACGCATTTCGTTTCAGCAAGGTAGCTAAGCATATTCAAAGTGAACTCAGTAACCTCAATGATCAAAAAGAAAAGCTCATTGTAAAATACGGAAAAGAAGTTGATACAGAGCAGGGCAAATCAATTCAGGTTACACCGGAAAACTCAGAGAGTTTTATGGAAGAATGGAATGGCATACTTGACGAAAAAACAAGTTTAGATTTTGTTGAAATACCTTTGTCAGGAATAGGCGAGACAGTGCTAACTGTAGCCGAGATGACTGTTCTAGATATGTTTTTTGTAGACGATTAATTAGAGGTATTAACACTCGTATTCTAGTAATATAAGAGTAAGATTGTTTTCCAGGAGACAATAATGAATATTACAAAAAACGGTTCTATAATCAATAAAATTTCAGTTCTTTTATCTGTAAATAATGATTCCTACTATATAGACCAAAAGCATATTATCTAATACAAAAGCCACGTTTCCATTCAAAGGAGTTCTTTGTTTGGAATGTTCAATAGGCGCTGTATTTAGAAGATTGAGCTTCGTCTATCATTTTATATAAAATCTTCCTAGGGGGTTAGCAATGATTAAGCGTATGATTTTGGAAAGAAATATTTCACAAGTCAAACTTGGAGAAAAAGACAGCGTGGGATACCGCTCGATTCTCTGATATGATCAAACCCGCCTGGGAACAGGCAGTCGCTCTAGAGTGACAAATAGGTCCGCTAAGCGGGCCTATTTCTTTATATAGCCGATACTATAATATGAAATTCACAAACACGACTTGCAATTCAGTATACATGGAAGATATAAATATGAACGTTCCTTATGAGGAAGGCAAAATATTTGAGATAGAAACAGAAGATGTAAAAAAGAGTAAGTCATTTCAAAACTTAGTAGTCCTTGGGGCTTTTGAGATTGTTGAATACGGAGATAGTCGTATAGAGAAGAATCTATTCTATCTGCAATCAAAAGAGAAGTTGAAGACTCAAGACACAGAGGAAGAGGAAATTATGGAAAGCGGATCTAATCCAGAAGTAGTTATAACGGGTCATTTTTACGAAGCAGGCGGCTATGCTAAGACAAATAGGAATCTGGCGTATGCCTTGGCTAGTAGAGGGGTTGCCGTTGAGACAGATGTAACAACGGTTAGGAAAAGTGATTTGAATGAAATGGATGCCAGACAATTAGCCGCATTCAAGAGAAAATTAGGAAGAAATGCGATAAGGATAGATAGCATCATTCCCAGTTTTTCAAGAATTAGTCCTAGAATAACCTATAGAATATTATATACAACAATAGAAGCGACTACTGTTCCAGATCAAACAGTAGATATATGCAATCAATATGATGAGATATGGGTTACATCAGATTTTTGTAAAGAAGTATTAGAAGAAGCAGGAGTGAAGAGGGACATACTTGTAATGCCTAATCCTATGCAAACAAGATTGTATAACGAAAATCACGAACCACATGAATTTAGACCAGTCATGAAAGGGTTCGTTTTTTGTAGCTTATTTGGGTGGGCTTATCGCAAGGGATATGATGCTTTGATTAGATCTTATCTGCAAGAATTTTCAGGAGATGATGATGTTACGCTTCTTATTGTAAGTAGATATCAACATTCAAGTAGTAGATCTGATGTTATAAAACAAGAAATAGATAGACTTATTGAAAGATACGGTGGAGATAATCCAGCTCATATCGCAAGATGTAGTAGAGTTATTCCTGAATATCAATTGCCAAAAGTTTATAAAGCCTGCAATGCGTTTGTTTTGCCAAGTAGAGGAGAGGGTTTTGGTCTTCCGTATGCTGAAGCTGCATTGTGTGGATTACCAGTCATAGCTACGAATCATAGTGGTCATACTATGTTTTTGAAAGATGATAATTCATATTTAGTTGACATAGATAGACTGGAGCCTGTAAGAAATGGCGCGAGCCACGTTCATTATTGGGATGGTCAGCTTATGCCTGCTCTTAGATCTGATAAATTCATTTCAGACTTAGGTTCTCAAATGAGATATGTTTATTCAAATCAAGAATTGGCAAAAGAGAAGAATGCAAATCTTCAAGATCTTCTTATGAAAGAATATTCATTTGATGTAACTGCCGATAAGGTAAGTGACAGAATAAAGACTATATGGAATGAAATTGGGAGTAAATAATATGATTGTTCTTATAGACCAAGAAAAAAAGCAGGTTACGGTATCTTCTGAAAGCAGTTATGATATTTATAATTGGAACGATTTAGACTCTATATCTAAAAAGATTAGTTCCAAGAAAGTCTATTATGTAACCTCGGCAAAAGAAGTAGAGGGGAATGACGTACTAAGTCTTCTTTCAAAATGCACAGGAAAAGAATGTACGATCATAGAGAAAACAGGAAGACTTTATCTTAGATCTCTGTTCAAGGGAAAACTTATTCTTAGAGGTCAGGAAGAAGATTTGGTATTTAATAATAAAATAGATTTCAAGTCTTTTGCTAAATTCGGTGGAGACCCAAGAGAGTGTTATCCAGATTTGGATTTGTATTTGAAATCTAATAAATTAGAGATAGTAGATGAATGCGATATTCCTCGGATAAAAGAAGAAGAGGCAGCTAAGAATAAAAGTAAGAAAAACAGCAGCGTTCTATCTACCAAAGAAGCTGAAATTTCTAAACTAATAATAGATGGAAGTGTAGACAGTCTAATGAGTGGGGACTATGTGTCAGATGAAGACGACGGCGAATCAATAGAAATTACGCAATCAGATCTCAATAGCAGTAGAGATATGAATTCAGACGTAATGGATAATCTGCGAATAGCTGGCAGAAGTATTAGCGAAGAAGATTAATAATATGTATGATCAGAAAAGCATTTTAGTTGTTCATCATGGACAGCCTTGGGAATCTTTGTGTGCGACTTCTCTTATAAAGAGGTTACATAAGGACAATTATAATCTTAGTTTGGATTGGTCAACTACAGAAGACAGTAACTGTTTACTAAAGTATAATAAGAGAATAAACAATTTATTTACGGGAGAATCTATTCCCTCATTGTGTTGTTATGATACTGTTATATTTCTTTCAGATCCAGATAATATAGATATGCAAAATGTGGAATATAAGAACTCATTTGGATGGGGGCAAAAATGCTGCCCGAAGGATGTTGAAGCATATTTTTCGGGAGAAAGAATAAATAAACACGTATTACAGATATTATATAGAGCTTCTGGCCTTTCCTGGAGAGGAGAAGGTTATGACTTTTCGTATTATCCAAGGAACAAGACCAAACATAGTAAAACCGGCATTGCAATTGCGGATTCTGGAATGAGAAGCTATGTAAAAGACAATCTGCAACTTAGATTTTCTAATCAATGGCATGTTCCTATGAAAAAGAGTTTATTAAAAAGAGTTGACGAGATAAATAGGTGTCAACGCATAGTAACGGATGATTTGTTTACCGTTCATGCAGCTTTAGCGCTGAGAAAGCATGTTGAATTCCTTGATACAGAAAACTTTAGATCAGACATTGAGTTTTTTGGTCACGGAAATAGGATTGTATTAAATCATGAAAAGTGATATGTTTCACTGTCCAAGACCCAACTCTAAAAACGCCATATCATCTTTAGATAAAAAGATACAGTATAACCCAGAATATTTTGGGATATCAAATGATAGCGTCAATGGAGATGGAAGCGGTATCCGTATATGTGTTATTGACACAGGTTATCCTGTTCATAACAAGATACCAGTTTCATTAGAAAATGTAATAGATTTTTCGAATAATAAAAATGGAGCCAGAGATGATCACGGTCATGCAACTGGCGTAGCAGGAATTCTTAAAGGAAATGGAGACGTAAAAGGAATAGCTCCCGCTGCCGACATGTTCTATGCAAAAGCAATAGCTAATTCAGGACAAGGAACTCATAGTGCAGTTCATGCTTCTATATTGTATGCTATAGTGAAAAATGTTGATATAATAGTTATGTCATTTGGTTGTAATGTTGAACATCCACTACTAAACGATGTAATAAACAAAGCATACAAAAGTGGTATATGTCTTTTTGCCGCAACAGGCAATATAAATTCAAAAAAGAAAGACATTATTTATCCGGCTAATTTTTCTGAAGTAATGGGAGTTGGCTACACTAAGGGGAATGAAAGGAAAGAAATACTAGATGCGAGACCGGGAGTCGCTCTTCCTTATAAATCGCTTGATACGATGTATAAGCACAATGATTATATAAAGATGTCAGGAAATAGTATACTAACTCCCGTTGTTGCAGGTATGGCTGCTAGGATAATACAGAAGTATGATAGAAAAATGACACCAAAGCAAGTATATTCAGCTTTGACAACCATTTGCTGTTATTGATAGTGAAGGAATTATTGCTATTTGTAATGAAAATTAAATAGCAATACGGAGACTTGCATGCCACACGTTCCAAGGAATGTACCAAATAGAAGTTCAAATGGAAGCTTTGACGGAGACGTTGATGCGGCTGATGTAACATATACCCCATTAGATAACTCAGATTGGGGAGATCAAGACCCAGGGAATACAGATGATGCTCTTGATTATTTAGCAGACCTTGTAGATGCCATGCTTCCGGCAGCCTCTCCGAACCTTAGCGATATGAGCGCATCCACAGGAACAGCAGGTAATCTTTCATATGGTACGTCTGCTGTGTCAAATCCGGCAGGATATACTCTTCATCCAACTATTGATATAGGTGGAGCATTTAGCACTACTTCTCCTAACAGAGGGATTGTATCTGGAACATCAAATGTTGGCGGAACATTGGCTGATGCCATTACAGCAGACCCAAACAATGCTTATCCTGCTGATTCTTTTGGGCCTGGCGATGACGGAACTCTAAATCTAGTCGTAAACGGCTCTATTATTCATTCTACCGACTTATCGTCGTTTGGGTCAGGAGATTCTCTAAATGGCAACTCAAGCGGTTTTACAAGCCTTTTAGCGGCAACTTCTGTCCAATTTCCTACTGGTTCGTTGTTTGATGGGAAAAAATACAGATCTGGCGGTTGGTTAGTTAGGGCAGCGGACTTGAGAGATGGATATAATACGGTTCAAGTCCAGCATGTTACAAGCCTAGGAACTAATTCTACAGAAGAATATATTTATATTGTTGACTCGGATATAACAGCTACAACTATCGCAGGTTTGGCTTGGTCTGGTTTTTCCGGAACAGGAAGTAAAAACATATCAGGAATTGAGTATCACACCGCTGCCACAGGAACATTCGAAGTAGATATATCTAATATATATAGAACTACTCACTCATCATCAGGAAGCGCAATAAGCTATCCTACCATAGATAATTGTTCAATAAACTCAGCAAGCCTTTCTATTCCAACAGCATACGACAATACTCTTACAAACTATCAGTCAACAGCAACAGCTACCGCAAGCCGAATCATTAATGGTCTAACAACTTATGATGGATTCAGGGCAAGAGCAAGAGCTTTGAGAACCATACAGGGAACTGTAACATCCAGTTATTTAGAAGGCTTCAATATGTTGCTTGACTCAGTTTCTGATGATGCAACAGATTTGAATGACAATATGAATGGAGAGAGTTATAGAATTCCAAGTAATGCAGATTTTGATACAGACTTATCTTCTACCTGGAGCGAGAGTATTTCATTAGTTAGCATTACTCCAGGATATAGTGACGGATTGCAGATAGTAAATAGCACTGTTGTTTATCCAACTTTAAATTTCTCTTTAGCAACAGATGGACCTGGTGGTAATCCAGACTATTCGTCTGCGAGCGGAGAAAGATATTGGCATAGATATTTTGAGGATTCCACCGGTGCCTCTAACTTCAGTTTGATACTCGAAGGAAGCGCCAGTGTTATAGCAGAAACAGATTCCTTTACAGGTGGGTCTCATACAGAAGTAAAAATATCTGTTAAATTTCCAGAAGGAGATGGAGAAGGAACAGGTTGGCTAGATATTACGAAAGCATTTGTTCCAGGATCTTGGTCAGATGGAGACGGGTGCTATGCAGCGAGCTTCGGTAGCGATATTACTTTACCAACTGCTGGTTGGGGAATATCAATAGGAACAAGAAGTTCAGCAAACGCATATGACAAGATGTATGTAAGAGTAACTACGGATGCGAACTTTACTGGAGACGTTTCTCGTTTCGGTGTTAACTGGGCGGTAACATAATATGGCTTTTGAATCAACTACAGAAAGAAATATATCTCTAAAGAAGTTATTAGCAAAAGCTCATACCGCTAATACAAAGGGATTCAACAATGAAGCTATATCTTCTCAAATATCTATTGCTGCAAATCAAATAATAGGAGAAGTTATATTTGAAGACCCATCAACTTCTTCTCATACAGGATTGATAGAATACGTAGAAGCAGAATTGGAACTAGATGCAACATCTGACTCTAAGAGTTATAGATGTAAATTCCCTGTAGGATATAATGGGTTTTATGGAGCTGGAGCTGTTGGCGATTATATTGGAGATTATACTTTTGCTATTCCATTTTTCTACAATTCTATTCCTATAGAATCTGATGATTCAGGTGGATATCAGGTTCGTCTTTTTGACAATGGAGCAGAAATAGCTCTTTTAGACGCTAGCGATTGGTTTTTTGATTATTTTTCATGTTTAGTTACATCAGAAGATAATTTATCTCTTGGATCTACGGGCACTATGAGAATCTATTTATATACGGGATCTACAGTACAAGATCATATATCTAGTACAGATAATCCACATATGGTAACGTCTTCTCAGGTTGGTGGCGTGGTTGAATGGCAACCTTTTACATCATATATTCAAGGAGATTTGGTATATTATGACCAATCTACTAGTGAAGGGGATGTTAATTTCTCTGACGGAATATATGTTGCAAAGTCTAGCCATACATCAAGCGCTGCCTTTTTGACAGATCAGTCTAGTTGGAAAACATTGAATTCTTCTTTTACGCATGATCAAGGAGTGGCAGGCGCTACTTGGACAATAGATCACAATCTAAACAGATACCCCAATGTTGCTGTTTTAGATTCCTCTGGTTACAGCATGGACCCAGAGATACATTATGCGACTCTTAATCGAGTTGTACTGACTTTTTCTCCGTCTCAGAGCGGAACGGCTTATTTAACATGAGGGTAAGATATGGGAACTAGAAGCTTTTTTGCTGACTTAGCTTTGAATCAGAATCAACTGCAATTTGCGGTTATGCATCCATTAGGAGCAGCTCCTAGTAGTGGTACAGAAGTAGAAGGTCAGTTTTATTATGACACTGGTTCGCAGACTCCATTCTTTTGGGACGGGTCTGCTTGGACATCTATGTCTTCTGCGGCAGCGTCTAACGTTCCATTTTCAGGAATAACAAGTTCTACAAATACTGTTGCGGCTATGGTGGTTGGTAATGGAGCTTCTATTACTACACTTGGTACAGGAACGGTTGATGCAAATATATTAGATGGGTATACTGTTGATTTGTCCGATGGTCCTCAAGATGGAGAATTTCTTCAATACATAGGTGGGTCTGTTGATGCCTGGTCGAGTTCGCCTTTGGGTAATGTAGGATATTTAGACAGGACTCAGCTTTGGTCAGCGTTTAATCAATTTGATGATTTTGCTATTACTGGGTCTGGTGGAAGGCATACTATACAATCAAACAGATCCGCAGGCGGTCTGGTTATTCTTAATGACGTTGATGGTGATATTCCTATTATTAGTACCGTTACAGATAATGATGGAGATATTTTAGTAAGAGACGGCGAAGGTTTTGAAGAAAGACCGCTTGTCGAATCTGACATAACTGATTTAGGGACTTATTTTGATACAGCAGGAACAGGTCTTTCTTCTTCAGGCAGTACAATAAATGCTGGAGCTGGTAGTGGTATTGCGGTAGGCCTAACTGATATTTCTCTAGATATCAATAGTCTATCTATAGCAGTTATAGAAGGCGGAGACTTCTTGCCGTTTTGGGACAATTCGGTAGTTGCGACCAATAAAAAAGTAACGTTTGCAAACTTGCAAACACAAATAGCGACCGTTGGGACTATTACTACAGGCGTTTGGAATGGTACTGATATTGCTATAGCGGACGGTGGAACCGGAGCATCAACTGCTCAAGCTGCAATAGACAATATATCAGGCCTTACAACGAGAGGCGACATACTCATAAGAGATGCTTCAAACGCTATTAGACTAGCGATTGGTGGAGCGACTACTTTTTTACAATCTGATGGAACGGACCCAAGTTGGGCATCAATAACAGAATCTGACATAACGGATTTAGGAACATATTTTGATACAGCAGGCGCAGGTCTTACTTCATCTTCTAATACTGTAAACGTTATAGCAGGAGCTAATACAGGGATAACGGTTGCCGCTGATTCTGTTTCTTTAGATATTAACAATCTTACTACAGAAACAACTGTAGCTTCTGGAGACTTCCTTCCATTCTGGGATATAACAGCAACAGCAGATAATAAGAATATAACGTTCGCAAATTTTCAAACACAAATAACAACAGTTGGCACTATTACTACAGGTGTTTGGAATGGAACCGACATTGCTATAGCAGATGGTGGAACCGGAGCCTCAACGCAGCAGGCAGCGATAGATGCTTTGGCAGGATTCTCAGCCGAAGGAGACCTCCTTTATGAAGATGGCTCAGGAAATGCTGTTAGATTACCTCGCGGAGCAGATACTCAGGTATTGACAACAAGTGGAACGAGCTTAGCATGGGCTGCTGCTTCTGGCACTATAGACGGCTCTGGTGCTGCTAATCAAATTACTCTATGGAGCGATGCAGATACTCTAACTGGCGATGCTAATTTCACCTTTGACGGAACAGACGTAAAAATGGAAGCAGCCGGTGATATTATTATAACCAGTATAGATAGCAGCCTTGTTCTTGGTAAAGATAGTGCAGCAGCGGCTCATGCTCCTATTAATATAATCAATGACGGAAACGTGCAAAAGCTAATTTACTTAGAGCATTTTTATAGTGGCGCTCAAGCTGGTAATGAGTTAAGATTCGCAAGATCTAGAGGTTCGCAGGCTTCTAAATCTGTAGTCAATAGTGGAGACGAATTAGGTTCAATTTCCTTTTATGGTTATCAATCCTCAGTGTCAGCCATTGAGGGAGCATATATAAAAGCAGAGGCTAATGAAACATGGAGCGGGTCTGCGGTTGGTACAACGGTTAACTTTGGAGTAGCTCCAGTTTCTACTCCATCATCAGCGTCAACTCGATTCGCTCTCACTTATACTGCTGCTACATTTTCTATGCCTGTTAGAACGAATACTGGTTTAGTAGGAACTCCTAGTCACAGTTTTACTGTAGATGAAGATACGGGAATTTATCTTTCTGCATTAGATGTCTTAGCGATAACTGCTGGCGGTACTCAGATAGCTTCGTTCGATGGAAATACCGCTCTTAGTACAATAACAGGCGACCTAACTGTTACGGGAGATCTTCTTATAAGCGGAAGTACAACTACTATAAATACAACGAATTTGATTGTTGAAGATAACTTTATTATTGTAAATTCAGCAGGCGTGACACAAGATGCTGGTATTGAAGTTGAACGAGGTAATGGTGGTTCTGCTGATAACGCATTCTTGAGATTTAGCGAATCGGCTAATGAATGGTATGTCGATAATGGTTCTATATCCTTGTTGATTGCAAGGAAGTATGTAGAAGAAATTACAGGCGATGATGCTACAACTGTATTCAATATAGATCATAATATGGGAACATTGTATGTTGCAGTTCAAATTTTTGATTCATCTACAGGAAAATTAGTGGAAGTAGAAGTGGATACCACTACAACAAGTAGGGTAGACTTGACATTTGATCCAGCGCCTGCTGGAGCTGACAGCTACAGAGTAGTTGTAGTGGGGTAATATGGGCGAAAAACGTTTTTTCTCAGACTTAATACTTGGCTCAAGTAATCTAAAGATTTCGTATGGCACAGGAACTCCTGAAGGCAGCGAAACCTCAGATATCTCATCGTTGTTTTTTAGAAGCGATGCTACAGATTCCAATACCTCTCTATATATAAAAGATTCAGGAGCAAGCAATACAGGCTGGACTCTAATTGCTGCCATTCCAGCTTCATCTTCAGTTAATGAAATACCTTATATAAATTCTTCAGGAAATATTTCTACAGAATCTGGTTTTGAATACAATAGCTCTACAAACCTTTTGTCAATATCTAGTATAGAGGCATCTGCATCTGTAAAAATTCTAAATGAGGGAACTCTTATATTAGAAGATTCCGGTTCTAACACCATTTCTCTTGCTGCCCCAACAACTATAACCTCAAGTTATTCTCTCGTTTTACCTGTTGCAACTCCTGCGGATGGAGAATTTTTAGAATGGGATACTGCAACAAGCGCTTTTATATGGTCTACCCCTTCTGGTGGAGGTAGTACGACTCTCGATGCTCTCACTGATACAGACATAACAGGTACGCCAGCAGATGGCGAAATATTGATGTGGGACAATACGACCGATTGGGTAAATGCCACACTAGTCGAAGCTGGTATTGCTGCTGCGTCTCATGTCCATGATGCTACTGACGTAACAACAGGAACTTTATTGGTAGCGAGAGGCGGTACTGGAGATGTTAGCCTTACATCAGGAACTGAATATACAGAAGCTGCCGCTACTGTTAAGGGTCATTTGGAAGGCATAGATACAGCTCTTGGAATTCGTTATGAATCAGGAGATACTATTCGTGCAGCAGATGGCTTATTAGCAACTCCTGGCCTTTCTTTTGCAAACTCAACAGGTACTGGTTTTTACCTATCTACCACAAGCGTTATGAGAATGGCGGTAAACGGAAAAAACTTTATGTTGGCGCAAGACTCAGGAGCTTTTACTGTTTTGAATTTTGATGCGACAGTTGTTGCCATGACCTCAAGTGTATCATGGCTGGCTTCTGCTCCAGAAATAGAATTTGCTCAGTTATCCGGATCATCCGGAGCGAAAGTTTCATTAAGAGAAGGCCCTTCTAATGGTGTTCATACAGCATCGTTTACAGCGCCAGACAGCATAGCCGCAGATTATAGTTTGGAATTACCTGGAGATGAAGGTTCGGCTGGACAAGTTTTAACAACGAATGGTTCAGATACTTTGACGTGGGAAACAGTGAGCGGTTCCGATATAAAATTTGATCTAAATCAGGCATCACCAACTCTTGCTGTTATGAATGCTGTTTATCATGATGGAGCAGATTGGCAAAAAGCTCAAGCAGACGATCCTACCACATTAGGAACTCATGTTGTTGTCTCAAAAGCAACAGATGATTATGAGCTAGCTCAAGCAGGTAGAGTGACAGCGACTGCTCATGGACTGACTGTTGGAGAATATTATTTTGTATCAGATGCAACAGCAGGACTTCTTACTTCTACTGAACCTACTGACAACTACAGCAATCCTCTTGTTTATGTTGAAGATGCAAATACTATACATGTTCTTCCGTATAGACCTACATTTTACACAGAAGCCGTTGTTGTTCCTTATTCAAAATCTGTTGGGTTAGAAAGCCCAGGATCGAGCGAAGACGTAACAATGTTCTTTACGGATGACGCTATAACTGTGACTCAAATGAATGCAGTTCTAAAAGGATCATCAACTCCATCTGTTACTTGGACCATTCGCCACAATTCAGATAGAAGTGCAACAGGAGCCGAAGTTGTAACCAGCGGCACAGCTACAACAAGCACTACAACAGGTTCCGAGGTTACATCTTTTAATGACGAGACTATTCCTGCCGGATCTTGGGTTTGGTTAGAAACCACAGCTCAATCAGGAAGCGTCGATGAGATAAATATAACAATAGAATTTACGAGAGATTAAGAATGGCTTTACCGAGAACAACATATGATACTCAATCATGCGTAGCCCCATCAGCGGCTCTCACTGACTTTTCTTTATTAATTGATCTTTCTAGAATGACATCCGCATGGTGGTCCAAGGTAAACACAAGCGACGGAACAAAAGGTCGAGCTGCAAAGGATGCCGATGGAACTGAACTAGCTACAGATTGGATTGATTTTGATGATTCAGCAGAGACGGGTTGGTTGCGGGTAAAGTGGTCGGGAACTCTTGGAACAAAATCAGACAGGACAGTAAGAATTTATCCGCCATTTTCCGGAAATACTCCGTATGCAGCCTCCGATACATATGGTAGCGATAATGCTTACAAATCCGCTTTCCAAATATATTACCCAGATGCAGGCGGAACTGACAGAACTTCAAATGGCAATGATGCTTTGTCTTTTATTGGAGGCATTACTGCGGGCGGGGCAACAGGTCAGACAGGAGCGGCAACTGACTGGGATGGCTCTGATGATAGTATTTACATACCTCACGTTCTAAGTGGATTGACTACAGCGACTGTTATGGTTTGGGTAAATGTTGACACAGATGCAGATGGCGGAATACTTTGGGATGGCAATCATGGAGGGAGTCGTCCTTTTGGAATGTGGTATGATACAAATGGAGCAAGCGACAGAATGGGCTATATGGTAACAGACTCAGGCGGACAATATTCAGGGGCAAAATATAGCGCTAATGCAAGCCTGTCTACTGGAACATGGTATCATGTAGCAGTTCGCTTTGATGCTGGCTTTTCCCCAAATCCTCAAATGGCATCGTTTGTTGATGGGGCGCTTAGTGGGACAACTTCAGAGGTTGCTGGTTTAACTGAGATATCTACTACAAATGTTGACCTTGCTCTTGGCGGCAAAGGTGATGCAACTCGAATTATGGATGGCAAAATGTGCGAGTTCATGATAGCGGATTCGGTTTTATCTCTCGCAGAAATAAACCAAGAGTTTGATCAAGGAAGTAGTCAATCAACATTTTGGGGTACTTGGGCCAATACCCCTCCAAGGAGAGTATTTCACGTACTTTGAGTAAAAATTATGGCAAGTTCAATTGTAGCAAATATAGGCGGATTACCTCCGGGTTTTGAGAACAAACTTAATTCAGTTAAGTTAGGTTATCTAGTTGAGACAGCAGAAAATAAGGTATATCGAGTTGAACTTTATATGCCACAAGCCGGAACTCTGGAAACTATTTATTACAAAACATTATCAGGTACATGTACTATTGATGTAGCTATTGACGGAACAAGCATAACTAGTTGGTCCGCACTGGCCGTTGATTCAACAGAAGACAATACTGCATCCACAGCAGCTAATACTTGGGCTGGTGGAGAAAGTTTAACCATAGAAGTCACATCTAATTCAGCAGCTTTAGATTTGCAGATAGCAATAATTGGGACTTTATCATAATGGTTTGGTGGAACTCTGTAATAATATCTTCACCGGCACCAGCTCCAACTCCAACT